>Ga0209374_1000011_pt1 | contig 183058 bp, 169 predicted proteins | sample SaaInlLV_DNA_10m_FD_184683 | JGI IMG/M metagenome (GOLD analysis project Ga0209374, IMG submission 184683) | Marine microbial communities from expanding oxygen minimum zones in the Saanich Inlet - SI075_LV_DNA_10m (SPAdes) (version 2) | ecosystem: Environmental > Aquatic > Marine >... | reverse complement strand
AATTGTAAGATGTTATTATCTGAAGGTATCGCGGGAGTGTATATAATTAATGTTTCATTAGTATCTGATTGGTATATTTCCTGAAAAATATTAATGGAATTATCATTATAGATAATGTCAACCCCTTCATTTTGAAGTTGTATGCATAAATCAGATTTAGTCATGTCATAGCCATATACAGATTTATTTTTTTTATTAAAATATCGAGCTAGAGCGCTCATTCCAATACCGCCAATACCAACAAAAAAGATATTCTTATATAGATCTACGTTCATTTAACTAATCCTAATGCAATTTTTGCAATTTTATCAGCTGCATTTGTCACAGCAATTTTTTTAATATTACTACCTAAAGAAAACATAAGATCCTCATTATTTAATAAATCTTTAAGCGTATATACAAGTTTACTATTTGCATTCGAATCCTCTACAAGAAGAGCAGCATTCTTATTAACTAGTGATTGTGCATTTTTATATTGATGATTCTCAGACACATTTGGGGACGGTATTAATATAACAGGCTTACCAATACAACAAAGTTCTGAAATCGCAATAGCACCTGCTCTAGAAATTATTATATCAGAAACTGCATAAGCATGATCCATTTCTTCTATAAAAGTATGTACACTAACTCTATCTGAATTAATACCTAATAGACATTCTTCAGATCTAATTTTAAACATGGCCCCTGTCTGCCAAATTAAATTTATGCCTAAGTTCATTATTAATTGTATATTATTTGCTATTGCATTATTTATAGATAATGCACCTAAGCTTCCTCCAATAACTAAAATTGTAGGTTTAGATACATCAATTTTAAACTGCATACTAGCTATCACTTTTTTAGATTCAAAGCCTAATATTTCACGCCTAATTGGATTGCCAGTATGAATAAGCTTTTCAGTAGAGAAGAATCGATCCATACCATCGTATGCAACACATATTTTCTGCACATATTTACTCAAGATCTTATTAGTTATTCCAGGATAGGAGTTTTGTTCTTGAATTAAAGTAGGAATCCCCTTTTTTGCAGCAACATATAATAAAGGTGCACTAGCATAACCACCTGTTCCAATAGCTAAATCTGGCTTGAACTCTTTTACTATATTTTTTGCTTTAACGATACTGTGAAGAACTTTAAAAGGAAATAGAATGTTTCTTTTACTAAAACCTCTTTGAATTCCACTTATCCAAAGGCCAATAATTCTATATCCTTCGGCTGGAACTTTTTGCATTTCCATTCTATCATTTGCGCCAACAAATAAGAATTCAACATCTAATACGCTTTTTTCTATTGATTTAGCTATTGCTATAGCAGGAAATATATGCCCTCCAGTACCACCACCACTAATAATAATTTTAAGCTTTCTCATATTCACCTTTTATAGAAGTTCTACTAACACTTAACATTACACCTAAAGAAATAAAAGTAAATACTAAAGATGTGCCTCCCATACTAATCAAAGGTAGAGTCTGCCCTGTAACAGGAAATACTCCAATTGAAACAAGTATATTTACAAGAGCTTGAAAAACTAAAGAAAACATCAACGAGACAACAATTAAGCTACCAAATATACTTTTAGTTGTTAATGAAATCCTAATAGATCTAAAAAGCAATATTAAGTAAGATAATAAAATCACGCACCCACCTACTAAGCCATACTCTTCTATGATTATTGCAAATATAAAATCTGATTCTGAATATGGTAAAATATTTCTTTGGGTACTTTTACCTGGACCAAGCCCAAAAAAAGAGCCATTTTGTATTGCAACTAGAGCTTGTGTTTGTTGATAATCTTTATCCATCCGTTCAGTACTATCACTAATGAAATAACTATCAATTCTACTGACCCATGTAGCTGACCTTGGAAATATTTTCGTTCCAAAAGGTGTAAATTTTGCTGATCCATAAATTAGAATTGCTAACAGAAAGGAATAACCTAACACTTTTGCAATCAAATTAACCTTTATCTTAGCTATAAACATTAAAACTATTCCATTTATAAAGATTAGTGCTGCTGTAGAAAAGTTATTAGGCAAAATTAACATACAGACTAAAAGCAATGGAGCGAGAACAAATTTTAAAAAACTAAATAAATTATTTAGATTATCTCTGTTAATACTAATCTGACGTGCCATAAATAATATAATAGTAAGTTTAGCTATATCTGATGGTTGAAATTGTAATCCTGCTACACTTACCCATCTTGATGCACCATTAACTGATACTCCTATTAAAAAGACCATTATCAACAACAATACTGATACAAAAAATCCAATTTGACCTAATTTTGAAAAATATTTAAATGGTATTAAGTGAACAATATACATTGCAAATAAACCAATAAATAACTTAACTATATGACCGGTTAAATCAACCCAACCTGCAGCAGAGTATACTATCATTATTGAAAATAATGATAGTCCAAAAACAACAATCCAGATCGTAAAATCTCCTTTAAATTTGATGTTTTTTATTATGCTTAGCATTTACAATGACCTTACAGCTTTTTTAAATTCAAAACCTCTTTGTTCAAAGTTGTCAAATAAATCAAAACTTGCACATGCGGGTGAAAGTAAAACAACCTCACCTTTATTGGCTAAGGTATAAGAATGATTAACTGCTTCTTTCATTGAAGATGCCTGAACAATTGTATCAACTTTATCTTTAAAAGCCTCAATAATATTATTATTACTTTTACCTAAGCATATTATTGCCTTCACTTTATCTAAAACCATCTCGTTGAGCTGGAGGTAATCATTTCCCTTGTCTACTCCACCAACAATCCAAATAACATCTTTCTTCATGCTCTCCAAGGCAAACCAACAGGAATTAACATTTGTTGCCTTAGAATCATTTATAAAATCTATTCCATGAACTGTTAATACATATTCTAACCTGTGTTCAATATTTTGAAAATCCATTAATGATTTTCTAATTACAGAATCTTTTACCTCAAAAACTCTAGCCGCTATAGATGCTGCCATAGAATTGTAAATATTATGCTTACCTTGTAATGCTAGTTCTTGAATTGTCATATTTATATAATTTTGATTAATAATTATTTTATTGTTACTTAGATAACCACCTTCAATCTGCTTAGATAAAATTGAAAAAGGATATTTTTTTGCTTTAGTTTTTAAAGAGTTTAGATTAGGATCATCAATGTTAAAAACTAATGAATCAGATGAGATTTGATTTTCTGTAATTCTTCTTTTTGATAAAATGTAATCTTTAAAGTTATTGTTATATCTATTGAGATGATCTGGTGTTATATTTAATATTATAGCTATATCGCTTCTAAAATATTTTATATCATCAAGCTGAAAACTACTCAACTCTAATACAATATATTTATAGTCTCTTTCTGAAATTGATAATGCAAAACTTACACCAATATTTCCAGCAATTAACACATCTAACCCTGCCTTTTTAAGAATATGGCCTAGTAATAAGGATGTTGTTGTTTTTCCATTACTTCCTGTAATTGATACAATTTTTGCTTTAGAATATCTAAATGCAAATTCTACTTCAGAAATTATCGGAATATTGTTTGCTTTAATTGCTCTAAGCTCTTTAGTATTTGTCGGAATACCAGGGCTCTTAATAACTTCATTAACTTTTAAAAGCTTGTTAATACTATGTTTTCCTTCCTCCCAAGCTATATTGTTTTGTAGAAATATTTTCTTAAAATCATTAGATATTTTATTTCTATCAGAAACAAAGACATCATATCCTTTCTTATTTGCTAGAATAGCAGCTCCATAACCACTTATACCTGCACCTATGACTGCAACAGATTTACTCATTATCTTAATTTTAGAGTTACTATAGTCATAACAGCGAGTATAATCCCAACTATCCAAAATCTAGTTACAATTTTACTCTCATGCATACCTAATTTTTGAAAGTGATGATGCAGTGGCGCCATTAAAAAGATTCTTTTTGGACTACCAAATTTTTTCCTTGTGTATTTATAATAAGTCACCTGTATAATTACTGATAGATTTTCTATCAAAAAGACGCCACAAAGGAGAGGAATCATTAATTCTTTTCTTATTAATATTGCTAATACAGCAATGATTCCACCTAATGCTAATGAACCAGTATCTCCCATAAATACTTGCGCCGGGAATGAATTATACCATAAAAAACCAATACATGCTCCAACAAATGCTGACATGTAAATCACTAATTCTCCAGAATTAGGTATATACATAATATTGAGATAGTTTGCAGCTATAATATTTCCAGAAACATAGGCGAATAATGCTAAAGTTACACCGATGATTGCAGAAGATCCAGCTGCTAATCCGTCTAATCCATCAGTTAAATTTGCACCATTACTAACAGAAGTGATAATTAGTACTACAACAAAAATAAATAATACCCATGCATATTTTTTAGCATCTTCACCCATCCATGAAGTTAATCTGTGATAATCGAACTCATTATTTTTAAAGAAGGGTATGGTTGTTTTTGAAGATTTAGTGGGAGTAATATTTGAATCTAAATTAATATCATTAAATATAACTGAATTATCTTCTTTAATAACAATATCTGAGTGAAAAACCATTACTAGACCAACAATTATACCGATACCTACTTGTCCAAATATCTTAAATTTTCCGGCTAATCCTTCTTTATTTTTTTTAAAGACTTTAATATAATCATCAATAAAACCAATTATCCCCAACCATAGGGTTGACACAATCATGATCTGAATATAGATATTATCTAATTTTGTGAATAACAGCGTTGGTATTAGTATTGCAGATATAATTATAAGCCCACCCATAGTTGGAGTTCCCCTCTTGACATCTTCACCTTTTAAGCCTAAATCCCTAACTTCTTCTCCAATTTGTTTACTCTCAATAAATCTAATAATATGACCACCGAAAACCAGAGAAACCACTAATGAAGTTATAACAGCCAGAGCTGCACGAAAAGAAATATATTGAAAAACACTAGCTCCAGGTAAATCATAATTATTTTGTAGAAATTCAAATATATAGTATAGCATAAAATTAAATTATATTAAGTGATTTTTTTAACTCAATTACATCATCAAATGGCAACTTTTTTCCTTTAATTTCTTGATATTTTTCATGACCCTTTCCAGCAAGAAAAATAATATCATCTTTAGTTACTAGCTTACCTGCTGTCATTATAGCTTGTTTTCTATTATTAATAGACAACACCTTTTCTTTTTGATTTGCATTTAAATCTGACAGCATATCAGAAATTATAAGATCAGGATCTTCAAATCTCGGGTTATCAGATGTTAAAATAACAACAGAACTATATTCACAGGCAACCTTTGTCATGAATGGACGTTTACTTTTATCTCTGTTACCACCGCAACCAATTATTGTAACTAATTTCTGCGAATTTGTCTTTAAATTTTTTATAGTTATTAATGCGTTTTTCAAAGCATCTTCTGTATGTGCATAATCAACAATTCCAATTATTGAATTTTGATTTTTTAAAAACTGTAGTCTTCCTTCTGCTGAATCTAACATACTTAAAGCTGTTAAAATATCAGAATCTGCGAATCTATATAACTTCGCTACTGCATAAACAGATAAAAGATTATACGCATTAAAATCACCAATTAATTTTACCCATACACTAAAATTGTTAATCATTAGTGACATTCCATCAAAGTGTCCTTCAATTACTTTACAATTAAAGTCTGCCATAGATTTTAAAGCATATGTTATTTTTTTTGCTTTTGTAGTTTCAAGCATTTTTGTAGAATTTTTATCATCCTTATTAACTAAAGCAAAAGTCTCAGCACTTAAAGAGTCAAAAAAAGATTTCTTTACATCTCGATATTCAGAAAAGGTTGTGTGATAATCTAAATGATCGTTTGTGATATTTGTAAAGACTCCCCCATCAAAACTCAAATCTGCAACCCTTTCTTGATGCAAAGCATGTGAACTAACCTCCATAAAGCAGTACTCACATTCTGCATCAACCATTTTAGATAGAAGAGAATTAATCTGCAATGGGTCAGGCGTTGTATGCGTTGATGGAATTACCTTATCTATTATCTTATTTTCAATTGTAGATATCATACCAGATTTTCTATTAAGAAGGGAGAAAAGCTGATGTAAAAGACTAACAATTGTAGTTTTTCCATTTGTACCAGTTACTCCAATTAATCTAATACTTTTTGAAGGGTAATTATAAAAAATAGAAGCAAGTTGACTTAATGATCTATGCGTGTTTTTTACGCATATATAAGTTATATCCTTGTGTATTTTTTTTGGTAAAATTTCAACAAAAATTACACTTGCACCAGATTTAATTGAATTATCAATATAGTCATGACCATCAGCAACTAAACCTCTTATTGCAACAAAGAGACCATTTTTAGTAATTTTTTTTGAATTAAAATTGATATTTGTAATTTCCTTGTTTTTATCACCTAAAATCTTAACTACATTAACTTTTAAAAGAATATGTTGTAATTTCATTATGAAAATTCTAATTTAATTACTGTTTGCTTTGTGATAGGATCTCCTTTTTTAATAGATTGAGATACAACGCCCCCAGATCCTGATATCACAACTTCTAATCCATGTTTTTCAAATAGATACAAAGCATCTTTTAAATTCATTCCAATTAAGCTAGGCATAATAAGTCTCTCTAAATCATAGTGTATTCTATCTTCGATTAAACTTTCTTTTTCAGATGCTATTTTTAGATTTTTAACCTCTAAGTGATTTAAAATAAATTCTTGCGAATCAAAATCTCCAGTTTTTACATTAGGTGTAGATTGAATTACATTTTCAGCAGTTAATGGCTCATGTATATCAATATTAAGAGAATACACTTTATCCGCTAACTCTTTGAAAATAGGGGCAGCTACTTTTCCTCCATAAACATTCTCTTTTCTAGGGTTATTAACAACAACAATACAAGAATATTTAGGGTTGTATGCAGGAAAGAAACCAATAAAAGAGGCTTGATACTTTTTCTTCTCATCTTTTTTTCTACCTGCATAATTCAAAACAGTTGTACCAGTTTTTCCAGCAATCTTATATTTATTTGATTTAATATTTTTTGCAGTACCACGCTCAACTACACCTGTCAATAAAGGAATTACCTTTGTAATAGTTGTTCTAGAGCAAATAGCAGGATTAATGACTTGTGGATGTTGTTCAGAAATAATTTGGCCATCATTTATAATTTTAGTTGTAAATATTGGCTTCATCATTTTACCATTATTAGCTATTGCGTTATAGAAAGTAAGAAGATGTAATGGAGTTATAGCCATTTCATATCCGTTAGACATCCATGGCAATGTAACACCTGACCATCCACTCTGATTTGGAACTGGCATCTTTATTGCAGATGGATACGGAAGCTCTAAGTCTAACTTAGTACTTAAACCCATTTTATATATCCTATCAGTAAAAGCAGACGGATTATCTTTGTAGTTCTTATGAATAAGTTGAGAAATACCAACATTTGAAGAGATTACAAATGCCTTTTCTACAGTAACTTTAGAGTAATTATGAGGTGAATCAATCATTACTCTGTCATAGTACTGAAACTTTCCTTTGTATAAGTCAACAGAATCAGTGACATCAAACTTCCCATCTTCAATGCCTGCAACAATAGAAGCTAATTTAAATGTCGAACCAGGAGCAACATGTTCAGCCATAGCGTAATTAAAATATTCACTCACACGATTTAAACTATCTTTCTTCAAATTTGCAATTACCTTTATCTCACCAGTTTTAACCTCCATAAGAACAACACAACCCCAATCAGCATTTTCATTAATTAGCGCTAATTCTAATGACCTCTCGGCAACATCTTGCATATCGACATTTATAGTAGTCATTACGTCACTACCTGCTTTTGGGATTTTATTCCACTTAGAATCTTGTGGAATCCATAGGCCTTTAGAAATTTTTCGCTTCAAAGTTATACCTTGTTCTCCAGAAAGTATAGGATCATAAGCTCTTTCAATACCTACTGGATTTACATCTCTATTCTCTCCAATAGTTCTACTAGCTAATAAGCCAAAAGGGTTTTCTCGATTTGGTCTACGCTCAACAATTAAACCACCTCTATTCTTGCCTAATTTAAATATTGGAAACTTCTTCAAAGCAATAAGTTCATTATGATCTACTTTTAATTTTAGTCTTACATACCTATTGTTTTCTGATTTTTTTGCTGTTCTTAAAAAATCTTCATACTCTTTATGAGTTCTATTATCAAATAAATTAGACAATAACTTTGATAATTCTTTTACATCTCTTTGAAAAATAAATTCATCAATAACACTCAAGTCAAGAAAAAGATTGTATAATGGCATAGATATCGCTAAAAGTGAGCCGTCGTTTGAAAGAATATTTCCTCTAGGTGCGTTTACCTTGAAAAATTTAGGCTGACTACTAGTATTAATTAAATGATCAAACTGCTGTACTTTAAAAATCTGAATTATGATAAAAGAGGAAATAATAACTATAAATAGATACAAACCAATTATTCTAAAATTGTTATTTTTATTAGAAATCATCTTTCAATAATTTCTGGTGGCAAAATAGATGTCTTCAATCCTAAATCTTTAACAACATTCTCAAAATTAGATCTCCTGTATAATATCATTAAATCAGATTTAGACGTGATATACGTTAGTCTTAAATCAGCAACTTCTCTTTCTAAATTAATAGATTTTTTAAGTAAATTCTCAGCATTAAAAGAAGATTTTATATTTATTAAAGCAAGAAAAACTATTAAGATTAATAACGGAATTAAGTCTCGGCTGATCTGATTAGTTATAAATTCTCCTTTCAGAATAGAGCTAAATGGGCTTATATTTCTTTGCTTAATTGTCATTTATCTTACTAGCAATTCTTAATTTAGCACTTCTTGCTCTTGAATTATTTCTTATCTCAGATGCTGAAGCTACTATTACTTTCTTATTTATTTCTTTTAAATTTCGTATTGGATTTCCGAAAAAATCCTTTTGAACTTCACTTGAGAAATTCCCTTTTCTTATTAAATTTTTTACTAATCTATCTTCAAGAGAATGATATGAAAGAACAACAAGCCTTCCATTAACTTTTAAAAGTTCTTGAGCACTTAAGAGCATCTCCTCTAAAGAGGACATCTCATCATTAACTTCGATTCTAATTGACTGAAAAACTTTTGACAAGAATTTATTTCTAAATTTTTCTGGTACTAAATTTTCAACAACATAAACTAGTTCACTTGTAGTTGTGATCTCAGAAGATTTTCTTGCATCTGCAATAGCACTAGATATTTTTTTTGAATTTCTAAGTTCTCCATAAGAAAAAAATAAGTTTGAAAGATTTTCCTCAGAATAATTATTTACCACATCTTTAGCTGTCAAATATGAGTTAACATTCATTCTCATATCTAAATCACCATTAAATCTAGTTGAAAATCCCCTAGAAGGAACGTCTATTTGATGTGATGAAATTCCTAAATCTGCTAAAATCCCATCTATTTTCTCTACTCCTTCCATTTTTAAGAAGTTTTTTATAAATCTGAAGTTTGCATTTATCAACTTAAATTTAGGAGAATTCAATTCGTTATCAATAGAACTCAAATCTTGATCAAAAGCAAATAACTTGCCATTCCTTAATTTGCTTAAAATTAATTTAGAGTGCCCGCCACCTCCAAAAGTTGCATCTATATATATTCCATCAGGATTTATTGAAAGACCCTCAATACACTCATCAAGTAACACTGGACTATGATATTCCATTTTTATCATCTAATGGTTGATTACCCATCACGTCCTCTGCAAGAGACCCAAAGTTTTTAAGTGTTTCAGAAACTGAAGCTTCATATAGCTCTTTATCCCATATTTCTATCATATTAACTGATGATGAAAGAACAATTTGCTTATTTAGATTTGCAAATAAGATTAAATCCTTTGGTATAAGAAAGCGTCCAGATCCATCAATATCCACCACCTTAAGGCCAGCCATGTAAGATCTAATAAAATCATTATTCTTTTTTACAAAACGATTTAATCTATTAACCTGTTCAACAACAAGATTCCACTCTTGCATGGGATGAATTTCTAAGCATTTATTAAAAACAGATCTTTTAATTACAAACCCATCACAAAAAACTTTCTGCAACTGCTTTTTAAGAGCAACAGGAAACATTACACGACCTTTAATGTCAGCCTTACATTCATATGTTCCTATAATATCTATCACTCGCAAAGTCTTTTAAATTGCTCTGCTAATATAATCAAATTTACCACTTTCTACCACAATCATCCACTTTGTTAATAACTTTACCCACTAAGAAGTAATTCAATTATGATTTTTGGGATTTGAGATTCAAATTAAAAGTGATCTAAATTTTAGATTTTATTTAGATAATAAATATTTTCGTTACTTTGTATTTAAATCGTTTAGGAGATATGGTTAAAAAGGAAGGAAAGTTTAAATGGCTTGAAGAAGGTAATCAAGGTAGACCAATTATTCTACTACATGGACTAATGGGTGGAGTTGAGAACTTTGGAGAAATGGTTGATTTTATCTCAACAGAGTATAAAGTATATGGTCTAGACCTAAAACTATTTGAAGGAAGAACACTTCTTAAGGTTTCAGTCAAATCATTAAGCGATTACTTAAACGAATTCATGAATCATCTTGGACTTAAAAGCGCAACCTTAATTGGGAACTCTATGGGTGGTCATATTGGATTAATCTTTGCAAAAGAATATCCAAATAAAGTTGATTCTCTTATCCTAACAGGAAGCTCAGGTCTTTTTGAAGAATCAATGGGAAATACATTTCCTAGAAGAGGTGACAAAGATTATATAAGATTTAAAACAGAAGAAGTTTTTTATGACCCTAACGTTGCTACAGATGAATTAGTAGACAGAGTATTTGAGATAGCTAATAATAGAATATCAATACTAAAATTACTTGGGTATGCAAAATCAGCAATCAGACACAATATGGGGAAAGATATTCCTAATATATCAAAACCAACGTGTCTAATATGGGGAGCTGAAGATAAGGTCACACCCCCTCATGTTGCAGAAGAATTTCATAAGTTATTTCCGAATTCAGAATTAAATTGGATTCCTCTTTGTGGACATGCAGCTATGTGGGAACATCCAAAAAGATTTAGTGAAATTGTACTTCAATTTCTTAAAAAAACTTTTGATTAGTTTAAAATGGTAATTAAGACCGCAGAATTTATAGTTAGTAATACTGACTATAAAAATTGTCCTAAAGTAGATAAACTAGAATATGCTTTTATTGGAAGATCTAATGTAGGCAAATCATCGCTAATTAATGCACTAGCAAATAAAAAATCTCTTGCCAAAACATCGGGAAAGCCCGGCAAGACACAATTAATAAATCATTTTCTGATTAATAAAGAATGGTATTTAGTAGACCTTCCAGGATATGGATTTGCAAAAACATCAAAAGCAAGAAGAGCAATTTTTCATGAGATGATAAGCAATTACCTTAGAAATAGATCCAACCTAAATTGTCTTTTTGTACTAATTGACAGCAGACACAAACCACAATCAATTGATCAAGACTTCTTACAATGGCTAGCTGAATGCCAAATACCATTTGTAATGGTATTTACAAAGTCGGATAAACTTGGTAAAAGAGCACTAGAAAATAATATTGAAACATATAAATCAGAAATGATTAAAAATTGGGAATATTTACCAAAAATATTTGTATCTTCTGCAGAGAAAAAAAAAGGTCTACAAGAAATATTAGATTATATTATGTCTCTTAATTCTAACTTCTCAGCAAAATAATCCTACAATATTTTTGTTTGTTCAGCAAAAAAACCACAATAATCTCTTAATGCACCTGCCAACTTATCTTCTCCCGTAGCCTTCTCTAAAGAACTAGCCATTCCCATTAAAGTCTGATGATACATAATAAACATATCATTAATTGGCATATCTTTAGTCCATAAATCAATGCGTAATGTTTCCTTAGATTTAAATTCCCATGCAGAAATCATTAATGATTTAATATGATCTTCTTTAGCAGCCCCTGAACTGGCTAACATCTTTATATTTAATGGCAGATGATTTTCATCAAGTTCAACTTCAAATTTTAAAATTTGTTTCATTTTATTGCTTTTTAGGTTTATATTTAGATTTTTGAAGAAAGGCTCTTGAATTATCTAAGTAAATCAAATCTTGAATGCTAATTTTATTATTTTGCATGTAATCTTCAACAATTTTATAACCAATATAATATGCTACTCTTGCAGGTGCATCATCTGGCATTCCCTTAGAAAATGGCGCATAGTTGAGATATGATCTAATTTTATTTTCTCTAGAAGAATATAGTAAGTCCTCATTAATAAAATACTCCCAAATAGCCCCTTCATTTTTAATAACCCAATTCATCTCCTCTTCACTATACCTTAATTTATTACTAAGAGATAGATCAGGAAGCATTACATCTAAAAAATACACCATCTTCCCCTTGTAAATCATTTGTGACAACAAATCTCTTCCATCTAAATATTTTAAAAAATACTCATTGAACCACACTTCCATTACATTTGATAAAATAAATCTCTTTTGTTTTTGATATTTGATATATTCAGGATCACCTAAATATTTATAAAATTTACTATTAAAACCTAAAAAATTTTCAAGTCCTATAGCAATATTATCATCGTATGAAACAACACCATAATTAAATCCACCAAAAAAAGTAATTATTTTTGGAGTTGGATAATTTGGAAAATAATTATTACAGAGTGTAAATGCAGAACTTATATCAACATTTAAATCAGAAAAATCACTAAATAATAAAGCAGTTGAATCATATGCTTCTTGCATGTCATTATTTTGAGTAAATTCATACAGCTTATTTATCACTTTGTCACATTGCTGTACATTATATTCATTAGCAATTTGCATTATTTGAGTGACAAAAACCTCATTAAATGAACCAAATTTCATATCTAAGCAACTAATATCTTCAATTTTGTTCTGCTCAAAAAGCTCAAATAAATACTTGTCAAATCTATTAACCGTAACATTAACTAAATCAACTCTATCATTTGGTTTAATCATCCATAATACAAATAAAAATATAGATAACATTAATATAAAAACTAGTTGTTTCATTTAGCAAAAGTAATAAGATTTGACTTACATTTGCAAAATATTATGAAAACTAAATTAGTAATAAACCATATCACAAACTGGCTGGAAAATTATATTCAAGAAAGTAATTCCGATGGATTTATTATTGGTATTTCTGGTGGAATTGATTCTGCTGTTTCTTCAACACTAGCAGCAATCAGCTCAGTTCCTTTAATTTGCTTAGAGATGCCCATTCATCAAAATATTAAACAAATTAAAAGAGGAAAAAATCATATTGCTTGGCTTAAAAAGGAATTTCCTAATGTTAGATCAATAGTTATAGACCTGACTTCTGTTTACAATGAATTCATATCAAATAATCACGTAGACAAGAACAACCATTTAGCTCTAGCTAACACTAGAGCAAGACTTAGAATGACAACTCTATATTATTTTGCACAGTCGAACAACTCCTTAGTTTTAGGAACAGGAAATAAGGTTGAAGATTTTGGAATTGGATTCTTCACAAAATACGGTGATGGTGGTGTAGACATAAGTCCTATTGCTGATTTATTAAAAACTGAAGTTTATACAATTGGTAAAGAACTAAACATAGCACAAGATATTATAGACGCCCCTCCTACAGATGGACTTTGGGAAAATGATAAGACTGATGAGGATCAAATTGGTGCAACTTATCCAGAACTAGAGTGGGCAATGAGCTTTGAAGGAGATTTTAATCTATTAGAAAAAAGAGAAAAAGAAGTTCTAAATATCTATAGAAACTTAAATAGAGTAAACCAGCATAAGATAAAAGAAATTCCTGTTTGTTTTATTCCATTAAACTTAAAATAAACTAAGTATTCAACTTACTCTTTACATAAGATAAAGCTAAAAGGATAATAGCAACAAAAGCTGATAGCCTACCAATGTAATCACCGAATCTATTGTAAAATGTAATACTATTATTTAACTGAACTTTTGATGATAAACATACTGCTTCATTCCATTCTGATTGTTTAACTATATCACCTCTTGAGTTAACTACTGCTGATATACCTGTGTTAGCAGAACGCACAACGAATTTTCTTTGTTCAATTGCTCGCAATGTAGCATAAACAAGATGCTGTTTATATCCAGCTGTATTTTTCCACCACCCATCATTAGTAATTATAGTAATTAAATTTTTTTCTGATGGAATCATCTCACCATAAACACTTTCATAGCAAATAAGAGGAGAAATCTTAACTCGACTAAATTTAAATAAATTGAGATAATTATCACTTGCCAATGAGCCACTAGTTCCACCAAGATCAACAGCTAGTTTCGCTAATGGATCTAACATTTTAGGAAATGGCATTTTTTCAACTCCAGGAACTAGTTTTGTCTTATGATATACTTCAATATCACCATTTTTATTCAAAAAAAAAGCAGAATTATAGGCATCATAAAAAATATTCTCATTAATTATTTCTCTTGCAGTATTTGATTTCTTATCACTACTTTTAAACAATCTGTATGAAGTAGCACCTATCACGATATTTAATCTTGGATATTTAGCTTGAAAATCTTTTAGTTTAGATATACTTTGAATTTTATCATAATTATTGTTTTGATTCTCCCATATCCCTTCAATTAGTGCAGTTTCAGGACCAACTAGAAGTTCAGTTTCTTTGGTAACTACAGATTCAGCAAGCACTATAAAATTGTTAAGCTGAAGATCATGTGCTAAATCAAACTTTTCTAAATATGGATCAACATTAGGCTGGACAATTACAACTTCAACTGCATTATCTTCTCTATAATCATGACTAATATATATATAAAGAGATAAGAAAACAGGAAATAAAACTATACAAACAGTTAGTAATAGGCGATAAATAGTGTAAAGTCGATAAATACCATATAATAAAAGATTAACAAGTATTACCCATAATGTACCACCTAAAAAACCAGTAAATTCATACCACTGAATAATGTAAGGATTGGTTGCGAATACATTTCCTAGAGTTAGCCAGGGCCATGATAAATCCCAATTTAAATGCAGATACTCCATAGATATCCACAATACAATCAATGAGAAATACCCTAATTTTTCTTTTGTAATTGTTTTTATTTTGTGAAATAACCAAAAAGAAAATGCCATTAAAGTAGAATTTATAATAAACGCAATAATAGCTCCAACAATAGTAGCATGATAAATCCAGTAAGTAGTTATAATATTAAATAAAAAAAAAGCGAAAAATGAGTACCAAAATACTTGACTTCCATTTTTAGATTCTTTCTCTAATATAAGAAGGGGTATAAACGCAAAAAAGATCAAAGGAAAAAAGCCAGTCGATGGCCAAGATAATGCAAAAAGCAATCCACTTAACAAAGCTAAAAATAGTTTTCTCATAGAAGTTACAAATATTATCATATTTTTGTCAATATGAATACATTAAAAAGGATTTTCCCAAATTTCATTACTCTAACAAATCTAACATGTGGGCTTTTCTCAATTATTTTTGCTTTTCAAGGCAGTTTGGAATTAGCATCATTATTCATTTTTACTGGTGCTTTTCTTGATTTTTTTGATGGCCTTGCTGCTCGTCTACTAAAAGTTAGTGGTGAGCTAGGAAAACAATTAGATTCTATGGCAGATATTGTTACATTTGGTGTGGCGCCAGGATTTCTTTTATTTCATTTTATGTTTTATATTAGTAATGGCATTGTTTTTCGTCATTCAATGAGTAATAACGTAATTTTACTACCAGCAACATTAGCACTTTTAATTCCACTTTTTTCAGCATATAGATTAGCTAAATTTAATATTGACACAAGACAAACTACTTCATTTATTGGGCTTCCTGTTCCTGCATTAGCTATATTTATAGCCGCAATTCCAAATATTAATTTTGAGCAATTTCCAATGTTCTCTGACATAATATTCTTATCAATAATTTCAGTAATAATGCCAATACTTTTAGTGATAAAGATGCCACTTTTTTCATTTAAACTCAGTAAAACTGAAAAGAGAATTTCTCGATTGAATGTATTTAGGATTACACTTATTTTATCAACGGCTATATTATTCTTCATATTTCAGTTTGCTGCTATACCTTTTATTGTAATTTTATACCTAACTTTATCATTAATAAATAATTTAACTAAAATATGAAATTCATTGCTGAAATAAATATTATGCCTCACAAATCATTACTTGACCCTCAGGGTAAGGCTGTAAGTTCAAGTATGACAAATATTAATTTATCAGAAATTAAAAACGTTAGAATAGGTAAACACATTTCTTTAGAAATTGAAGCACAAACAAAAGAAATTGCATCAAAAAAAGTTAATGAAGCTTGTGAAAAAATGCTTTGTAATCAAATTATGGAATCATTTGAATTTAAATTAGAAAAAATATAGTTAAATTCTGAGCTCAAAATTTTCTCCTAGATACAACTTACGTACCCTCTCATCAGAAGCAAGTTCATCTGCCGTACCTTGTTTAAGAACACTCCCCTCATATAGTAAATATGCCCTGTCAGTTATCTTTAGAGTTTCATGTACATTATGATCCGTAATTAAAATACCTATATTTCTATTCTTTAGCTTTGAAACGATCATCTGGATATCTTCAACAGCAATAGGGTCGACTCCTGCAAAGGGCTCATCAAGTAAGATAAACTTAGGATTTGTTGCAAGAGCTCTTGCAATTTCAGTCCTTCTCCTCTCACCTCCCGACAAAAGTGAGCCTATATTTTTTTTAATATGTTGCAAACCAAACTCATTTAATAATGATTCGCATTTTTTATGTTGTTTTGATTTACTTAAGCTAGTCATTTCAAGCACTGATAAAATGTTATCCTCAACTGTCATTGATCTAAATACTGAAGCCTCTTGAGCTAAATATCCAATTCCCATTTGAGCTCTTTTGTACATTGGCAGATTAGTAATCTCCTTGTTATCTAAAAAAACACTACCCTCATTTGGTTTAACTAAGCCAACCATGATATAAAATGTTGTTGTTTTTCCTGCTCCATTAGGTCCAAGTAATCCAACAATTTCTCCTTGATTAACCTCTATTGAAACTTGTTTTACCACCTCTTTTTTACCATATAACTTTACTATTTTTTTTGATTTTAATATCATCTCTATATATTTTCTTGATTTTTAATAACTCGTTCAGAAATCTTAATGCTAAACTCATATAATATAATAAGTGGTAATGAAACTAAAACTTGAGACGTTATATCAGGAGGTGTAATTATTGCTGATAAAATCAAGATAACAACCATTGAATGTTTTCTATATACTCGCATAAAGTCAGGAGTTAACAAACCAATTTTTGTAAGAAAGTAAACCAAAATAGGCAATTCAAAAATAATACCATTAGCAAAACTTACGGTAGTTACTGTAGATACAAATGATGAAAGATTTATTTGATTTGCAACAGAACTACTAACCTGATACGAACCTAAAAAGTTTATTGAAAGTGGCGCGATAACATAATATCCAAATAATATTCCAATCAAAAATAAAATTGAGCTAAAAAAAACTACACCTTTTGCCATAGAATTCTCATTTGAATGAAGTGCAGGACTAATGAATTTCCAAATCTCCCATAAAACATACGGAAACGCAATAATAAATCCTGCAAAAATAGATGTTGTAATATGAGTTGAAAACTGTCCACTCATACTAATATTCATCAAACTAAAAGGAGAATCCCTTAGACAAAGCGCATCTCCCAGACCTAAATATTGAGAGATTTCACATAAAATTCTATATGTTAAAAAATCAGTTCTTTTTGGACCTAATAGAATAACATCAAAAACTATATCTTTATAAATAAACGCAATAATTGTGAAGAATAAAATTGCGACAGCAGCTCTTATAAGGTGCCATCTAAACACCTCAAGATGGTCTAGAAATGACATTTCTTTATCTTTATCAGTCATTTTAAATTAAGCCTTCTTTTAATAATGTCTGCATATGTATAATGCCTAGATATTTTTTGTTATCCATAACAATTAATTGACTAATATTATTTTCTTCCATAATTTTTAAAGCATTAACAGCTAGTTCTGATACAGCAATTTTCTTAGGCTTTGAATTCATAATATCTTTTGCTGCAATTGTAAAAAGATTAAGCTTTTTTGATAACATTCTTCTTAAATCTCCATCAGTAATTATCCCTACTATTTTATTATTATCTAAAACAGCAGTGGCTCCAACTCTATTTTTAGAAATTGTCAGAATTACTTCGCTAATTTTTGAATCATTTTTAACTGCTGGCATTGTGATTTCTAATGACAAATCAAACAAAGTCAGATGTAATCTTTTTCCTAAGGATCCTCCTGGATGAAATCGAGCAAAATCTTTATTCGAAAATTTTTTACATTTTAATAACGCTACAGCAATAGCATCTCCCATAACTAATTGAGCTGTTGTTGATGATGTGGGCGCTAAATTATTAGGACAAGCTTCTTTCTCTACACTTACATCAATTGTATATTTAGAAGAGGATGCTAAAAATGAATTAAGGTTACCTGTTAAAGAAACGATTGGATTTTCCATTTTTTTAATGTATGGAATTAAAGCTTTAATTTCAGAAGTATTTCCACTGTTAGAGATAAACATTACTATATCATCTCTTTGTATATTACCTAAATCTCCATGAATTGCTTCAGAAGCATGTAAAAAAATTGATGGTTGTCCTGTTGAATTAAATGTAGCGACAAGCTTGTTAGCAATATTTGCGCTCTTTCCTATGGCAGTAATAATTAATCTTCCCTTTGACTCAAATATTAGTTTTACCACAGAAACAAAATCATTATTAATTCTATTATCTAAGTTAGAAACAGCAGCTAACTCTGTTGCAATTGTTTCTTTTGCTATTTTTTTTATATCGGCTATTGAATTCATTAAAATAAAGTAGTATATTCGTACGTATATCTATCAACAAAAGTATCACATTTTTATTATTAATGAGCATTTCAACAGCAACACTACACAAAAACCTTAAAGATATATTTGGATACGATCACTTTAGAGGAGATCAAGAAGAAATAATAAACAATCTCCTAAAAGGAAATGACTCTATGGTAATAATGCCTACTGGAGGAGGAAAATCTATGTGTTATCAGCTACCTGCATTAATATCAGATGGATGTGCAATTATAGTATCTCCATTAATTGCTTTAATGAAAAATCAAGTTGATGTTCTAAGAGGGTATTATAAGAATGATAGTATCGCACACGTTTTAAATTCTTCTTTAACAAAAACACAAACAGCAACAGTTAAAAATGATATTTCAAACGGAATTACTAAGCTTTTATACGTCGCACCAGAGTCTTTAGTTAAATCAGAAAATATAGCTTTTTTTAAAACTACCAAAATCTCATTTTATGCAATAGATGAAGCTCACTGTATATCTGAATGGGGTCATGATTTTAGACCAGAATACAGAAAGCTAAAAAATATAATAGATTCAATTTATTCAGCGCCAATTATAGCCTTGACAGCTACAGCAACACCAAAGGTTCGCCAAGATATAATGAAAAATCTTCAAATTAGTTCGGGAAAACTTTTCCTTGACTCTTTTAACAGAAGTAATCTTTTCTATGAAATAAAGCCTAAAAAAGATGTTGCAAAGCAAATTATACAATATATACAAACTAGAAAAGGAGAGTCAGGGGTCATCTACTGTCTAAGTAGAAAAAAAGTAGAAGAAATTGCAGAAATATTGCAAATTAATGGAATAAATGCTCTACCATATCATGCTGGATTAGATCCAAAAAAAAGAGTAGAAAACCAAGAGGCATTTCTAATGGATGATTGTGCAGTTATTGTTGCAACTATCGCTTTTGGTATGGGAATAGACAAACCAGATATAAGATATGTAATACATCATGATATTCCTAAAAGTTTAGAAGGATATTATCAAGAAACAGGCAGGGCAGGCAGAGATGGCGGAAAAGGAGATTTAATTACTTTTTATGACTACAAAGATATTGAAAAACTTGAAAAATTCTTACAAGGTAAACCCGTAGCAGAACAAGAAGTCGGCAGACTACTTATTATGGAGACAATAGCTTTCTCAGAAACATCGATTTGTAGAAGAAAGTACCTATTATATTATTTTGGTGAAGAGTTTGATGAATCGAAGTGTGATAAGATGTGTGATAATTGTAGAGATCCAAAGATTCAAATTGAAGGCAAGTTATTTATACAAAAACTATTGACTGCTATTAAAGGTTCAAAAGAAAGGTTTAAACCAAAAGAAATATCAAAAATTCTTGTAGGAGAAAGTAATTCTCTTATTAAACAAAATATAAATCAACTAGAAGAAGTCTTTGGTTCAGGATCAGAAAAACCATCAGCCTTTTGGCATTCAATTATTAGGCAAGCATATGTAAAAAAACTTATTACAAAAGAAATTGAAAGCTACGGAATACTGAAACTGACAAATGATGGTGAGAAATTTATAAGAAAACCATACAGTCTGTTAATTACAGAAGATCATGACTATGAACAGAACACAACTACAGCTATATCTTCACAAAAAGGTACTGCTGCAGATGAATTAATGTTCTCTATCTTAAAAGATACAAGAAAGAAACTAGCAAAAGAAATTAATCTGCCTCCAGCAATCATTTTTACAGAGCCATCACTTGTAGATATGGCAAATCAATATCCAATTACGATTGAAGAACTCTCCAAAATACAAGGTGTGGGTATTGGAAAAGCTAATAAATATGGCAAAAAATTTATTCAAATAATTCATCAATATGTACAAGAGAATGAAATTGAGAGACCTGAAGAAATTACAGTTAGATCCGTTGCAAATAAATCATCAAACAAGATTTATATTATCCAATCACTAGATAAAAAGCTTACTATTGCTGATATAGCAAGCGGTAAAGGCCTTTCAACAGATGAGTTACTGACAGAAATGGAAGAGATTGTAGAGGGCGGAACACGTCTTAATCTATCACATATAATCTTTGAAATGATTGATGAAGACGAAAGACAAGATATACATAATTTTTTCAGTGAAACGGAAGGCTTTTCTTTTGATGAAGCAAGAGTAGAATTCGATGAAGATATATTTAATGATAATGAAATTAGATTACTAAGAATTGATTTTATTTCGCAAGTTGCAAATTGATAAGAATGAATACATTAATTATTTCAAGTTCGCTATCAAAAAACTCTAAATCATTTATCTTATGCAATTCTGTTGCAAATGAACTAAACTCCAAAGGAGCAAATTGCACAATAATTGATTCAAGAGATATTCCTCTACGCCATACTCACTCTCCAATTAGTATTGAAATGGAGAGACTGTCAATGAAAATTAAAGAAGCTGACAATATTATTATAGGAATGGGGGTACACTGCTATAGTCTTAATGATTCACTTAAAACAATTCTAGATACAAGCTTTGTTAATGCAAAAAATAAATTTTTTGGTATTCTTTGTAGTGCAGGTGGTGAGAAAAGTTATCTATCTACTATGCATCTTACTCAAATATGCATGAATGAATGGAGAATGATACAGTTACCTCGTGTTGTATACGCAACAGCAAAAGACTTTAACAATGATGCTATTAAATCAGTTGAATTAACTGATAGAATTAAGTCATTTTCAAATGAGTTCTATTCAATAGGAAGTAAATTATTGAATTAATTTTTGATTGCTAAGTAAGACATTAGTCCTATTCCAATCTTTAATGACTTTTCATCAATATCAAATTTTGATGTATGTAGCCCATGAATTATACCTCGTTTTATATTTGAAGATCCTAATCTATAAAAACAAGAAGGAACTTTTTGGCCAAAATATGCAAAATCTTCTGCTGTCATTCTTAAAGATAAATCGATTACATTCTCCTTACCTAAAAAATCTTTAGCATGCTTAATTGCGGAGAATGTTAAATTCTCATCATTATATAAGGAAGGATAACCCTTTCGGATTACAAAATCAATACTCACATTACATTCTTCAGATATACTATTAGAAATCTCTACCATCTTTTCATGAGCACTATCTCTAAAATTTTCATCAATAGTTCTAAAAGTCCCTTTTAAATCAACTTTATCAGGTATAACATTACAAAAACCATCAGCATTAAAAAATCCAATCGCAAAAACTGCAGGAATATCACTAAAAGGCAAAAAGTATTCATCTAATGCTAAAACTAATTTTGATGCTGCAATAATAGGATTATTATAAGTATTGGGTAAAGCAGCATGTCCTCCCTTTCCAATAATTGAAATCTCAATCTCATCAGCTGAAGCCATATATCTTCCAGGACAGAACCCTACCTTACCCGACTCTAATTCAGGAAAAACATGTTGACCAAACATTTTTTCTACATGAGGGTTTTCAAGGACTCCCTCCTTAATCATTTGATTAGCACCTCCAGGAAATTGCTCCTCAGCCGGTTGAAAAATAAACTTAACTGTACCAGTCCACTTATCTTTTAAAAAATTTAGTATTTTCAAGACTCCTAGTAAAATTGCCGTATGAGCATCATGACCACATGCATGCATCACTCCCTCATTTTGCGAACAATATTCAATATTATTTTCCTCAAGAATTGGTAAGGCATCGAAATCAGCACGCAAACCAGTAGTTTTTTTCGCAGGATTTTGACCTTCAATAACAACGACAACTCCAGTATCAGCAATATTCTCAACAAAAGGAATTTTCCAATCTGTAAGAATTTTCTTTATAAACAAAGAAGTTTTATACTCATTAAAAGACAATTCAGGATACTTATGTAAATGTCTTCTTATAGATACTATTTCATCATAAATATCATCAACATTTTTTTTTATGATGTTTATCATTCTGTAAAAATGAGTTTTATAGCTCCAATTAACATAACAACGCCAAAAATACGTCTAACAAGATCAGGTGAAAGAGTTAAAGAAATTTTAGAGCCAAAGTAACCACCAATTAAAAATGTGAATGCGATAATAGAAGCGTATTCTATATTGACAATACCTTGCTTATAATAGTTAATAGCTGCTAGAATACCAATAGGAGGTAACATTGTAAATAAGGCAGTTCCCTGAGCTTGATGCTGTGTCATATCTAGCATTAAAATTAATAATGGTATAATAATTATTCCACCACCAACACCTATTAAACCTCCTATAAAACCTGCTAATAAACCAATAATAATTAACAAAAATACAGTTACAATACTCATGTTACAAAATTATAAATGTAGTTGTTATTTCAAAAAAAACAACAATTTAGTTTTAAACAACAATTAACATATCTTTGTAAAAACAAAAAAATGAATATTCAATCTTTCACATTCAACACATTTCAGGAAAATACATATATATTATCTGATGAAACGAGAGAATGTATTATTATTGATCCTGGATGCTATAGTAATCATGAACAGATTACTATAGCAGAATTCATATCTTCTAAGGGCTTAATGCCCGTTAAACTTATAAATACACATTGCCATATTGATCATGTATTAGGAAATAAGTTTGTTAGCAATAAATGGAACCTAGATTTATTCATTAATAAATTAGATCTAGAAATACTTAAAGGTGCATCTTCTATTGCTAAAATGTATGGATTTGAACATTATGAACCATCACCTGCGCCAAAACACTTTTTACAACATGGAGAAACTATTTGCTTCGGAAATACTAAATTAGAAATTTTATCTACGCCGGGTCACGCACCAGGTCATATCTGTCTTTATAATAAAGAAGCTGATATTCTAATTGCAGGAGATCTTATATTTAAGGGCAGTGTTGGAAGAACAGATCTTCCTGGTGGAAATCATACAACATTAATGGAAAGTATAGAATTTATTTTAAAAAGACTACCAGAAAAGACGCAAGTTTATTCTGGGCATGGACCATCTACTAGCCTAGAATTTGAAAAAGATAACAACCCATTTTTAAAATAGAATTCAATTATTTACATTTTTAATATCTGAAATAAATTGTTTTATTTGTTGCTCATTTTCTTTTTTACAGATTAGTAAATTACCATCTTTTTCTGCAACTATATAGCCTTGAATTCCTTGCATAACTACTAACTTTTCTTCAGGGACATTAACAATATTATCCTGAGAATCATAAATAAATACATTTGATCCTTTAATTGCATTTTTATTTTCATCCAAACGAGAATGTGAATAAAAAGATCCCCATGTACCTAAATCACTCCAACCAAAATCAGCTGGATAAACATAAACATTTTCTGCTTTTTCCATAATTCCATAATCAATAGAAACATTCTTACATCCTGGAAAAACTCTTTCAATAAATTCTAACTCTTCGTTTGTATTATAAAATTGATTTCCTTTTTCGAAAACATCATACATGTCACGTAAATATTTCCTGAAAGCTAGAATAATCGATTTAGAACTCCAAACAAACATTCCAGAATTCCAAAGAAAATCTCCACTGGCTAAAAAATTAATTGCTAATTCTTTATCTGGTTTTTCTGTGAAAGTTTTGACTTTTCTTATATGTTTTTGTCCAGTTATTTTTTCAGATGTATATTGGATATACCCATATCCAGTATCAGGACGTGAAGGTTTTATTCCTAAGGTTAATAAAAAATCATTTTCACCAACTAAACGCAGACTATTTTTTGCTACACGAACAAATTCATCTTCTTTTAAAATAATATGATCAGAAGCTGCAACAATAATATTAGCATTCTGGTTTTTATTGTGTATCTTGAAAGAGGCGTAGGCAATACAAGGAGCAGTGTTTCTCATACTTGGTTCACAAAGAATGTTATTCTTTAAAATACCCGGCAACTGTTTGATACATAAATTTCTATAATTTTTATTTGTTACAATATATATATTTTCAGAACAACATATTTTTATAAGTCTATTGAATGTTTGTTGTATTAAAGTCTCCCCTGTTCCTAGTATATCTATAAATTGTTTAGGTAAAGACTCTTTACTAATTGGCCAAAATCTTGAACCAATTCCTCCGGCCATTATTATAGCGTAATTATTTTTATTCATTTTTAATTATTAGATACTAACATACAATAATTTGCAATATTAATCATTAAATTTTGTGACATCTGCAAACGGATGGAATAAATAAACCTTATTAGTCGAACACTCAATACACTTATATCTTTTTCTTATTTTTTTACCCTTAACAAATTGCTTACCTGATGAAATTCTAAAAATATCACCAATATTTAAATCAGATAAGGTGTCTTTCTTTAACGAATCATATTTTCGCAGTACCTTAACTAATGATATATCAGAATATGATGACGCACTCGGGTAAATCATATGCTTACAAAGCACTTTTAATATATCATCAGGAAAATAATCAGTAGTGAGAAAATTAAGCATTAATGCTTTGTAAGTTAACTTCCAACTTCTAGAATGTGGTAAAACTGTATTCTGATATTTTTTAAATACAAACGCATGTGCTATTTCATGTACAAGAGTAATTAAAAACGCGTACTTATTTAGATTATTGTTTATCGAGATTATCAGCTGGTCGCCTATTACCTTAAAATCACCTAATTTACTTTTTCTAGGCTTAGTAACTTTCACTTCTAAATGCAATTCATTAATCCAGCATTCTAGTAATTTAATACTACGCTTTGGAACATAAGAATTAAAAGTAGTCATTAGCTCAGTAATTGATATGCAATTAAACTAGAAACATAAGCTAAAAAACCCATATAAATAAACTGAATAAATGGCCATTTCCAATGATTTGTTTCTCTATAAACAATTACAATAGTAGTCATACATTGCATTGCAAAAGCATAAAATAACATTAATGATATTCCAACAGCAGGAGTAAAAAAAGCTTCTCCTGTATCAGGATTTTTTAGTTCTGAAAGTCTTGTTTGTATTGATTTAACATTACTATCTCCAACGCTATAAATAGTTGACATTGTTCCAACAAAAACTTCTCTTGCAGCAAAAGAGGTTATAAGTGAGATACCAATTTTCCAATCAAATCCTAATGGTTTAATTGCAGGCTCAATCATCTTTCCAATTATTCCCGCATAAGAAGCTTCTAATTTATCTGCATTTATGTTAAATTCTGCATTTTCATGTCCTTTCCATTTTTGCTCAATTTTTTCAAAATTATCTCCAGGTGAAAAAGAGGACATAAACCACAAGACAATAGAGACAGCAATAATAATCTTTCCTGCATCAAATAAAAATATTTTAACTTTCTCATAGATTGTATACCCAACTGTTTTCCAATCAGGAATTTTATACGATGGCATCTCCATTATATAATAGGAATATTCCTTTGACTTTATGATGTATTTTAACAGAAGAGCAACAAGTATTGCCGAAATAAACCCTATCATATAGAATGACATCATTACTATTCCTTGTAAATTAAAACCAAAATAATCTTCGGCAGGTATTATGAGTGCAATAATCAAAGTGTACACGGGTAATCTTGCAGAACAACTCATAAGTGGTGTAACTAAGATTGTAATAATCCTCTCTTTCCATGAAGAAATTGTCCTTGTAGACATAATTGCTGGAACAGCACATGCTGCACCACTTAACAAAGGGATAATTGACCTTCCATTTAAGCCAACATTTCTAAGAAGTTTATCAGTAATAAAACTAACTCTTGCCATGTATCCTGTGTCTTCTAAAAAAGCAATAAAAGCAAATAGGAATGCTATTTGAGGCACAAAAATTAAGATTCCCCCAAGACCAGCTAGTATTCCATTAACAACTAGATCATTTAATAGGCCTTTTGGTAAAGTTTGAGCCACAAACATCTGAATATCTACAAATAAACCATCAATTAAATCCATTGGATATGTAGCCCAAGAAAAGACAACTTGAAAAATAACAAATAATATTAGCAGAAAAATTATATAACCATAAAAGGGATGAATTAAAAGGTCATCTAACCTCCTTGTAATCATATATTTGCCAATAGGCTCACCTTGTTTAACAGTTTCTTTAACTAATTTATCAATCAATGAATAGCGATTAACAGTCTCTTTTGCCTGTGCTCGTTCTGGAATAATATCTTCTGATTTGCAAAGCTGATTTAAGGCGCATCTATTTTCTAGTTCACCACTTAATTTTTGTTTACATAATGCCATAAAAGAAGCGTAATTATTTTCAACATTTCTAATAATATTTGCTTTTTTAATAGCACCCTTAAATAGTTTTCCTACATCTAGAAAAGGAGAATCAGGAGATCTATCCAAAGAATTAATCAAGGTTTTTTTTAACACTTCAATGCCTTTCCCTTTTCTTGCATTAATAGCAACCACAGGAATACCGAGTTTTTTAGATAACAAATTTACATCTACGATTAATCCTTTCTTTGTTGCTATATCAACCATATTTAAAGCTAAGACAACATTCATCTTTAGATCAATTATCTGAGTAAGAAGAAAAATAGTCCTTCTTAGATTAGACGCATCAGCAACAACCAAAGTAATATCTGGGTAATCACTATTGTCCTTATTACATAAAATTTGCTGAGCTACTTCTTCATCTATTGATTTAGGAAATAGGGAATAAGTTCCTGGTAAATCAATTGCAATTGCTTCATAATCATCTGAAAACCTAATTGTTCCTAATTTTTTTTCTACAGTAATACCAGGGTAATTTCCAACTTTTTGCTTTAGTCCCGTAAGTGCGTTAAATAAAGTTGTTTTGCCAGAGTTAGGGTTTCCAGCAAGAGCAATTTTAAATACTTGACTACTCATTTCTTAATTCAATTACTTCAATACTCTTTGCATCTTCTCTTCTAATACTAAGAATGTATGAAGATATTAGGATTGCCACTGGACCTCCGAAGGGAGCTTTACGAATTACTTTAAAATTCTCTCCAGGTGTACAGCCCATTTCTAATAGTTTCTGCTCTAAATTATTATCGAAAATTCTAACCATTTCTCCAATTGATCCAATCGGTAATTCCGCTAAACATTGCATTTTGCAAATATAGTTATTTAGAATAAATCTAAAGAGATTTATTCATTTATTTAGCTCAGATAATGCAGTGAAATTAGGACATGTATCACAACCTCGTTTCTTAGTCAGTCCACAAGAAGTGATGATTAAAAATAAAATAATCAATAAAAGATGATACTTTTGTATTTTCATCGTAAATGCAAATTTATTAAATTAATATATTAATTCATGCAAAAACTACTCAAACACATTGGACAATATTTCTTGATGATGAGAAAAGTGATGAGTGTTCCAGAAAAATGGAGTGTGTTTAATAAGCAATTAATTTTAGAACTTGAAAAAATTGGATTAAATTCAATAGGTATTGTATTATTTATTTCCTTTTTTGTGGGTGGCGTTGTGAGTATTCAAACTGCTTTAAACCTACAAAATCCACTTTTACCAAAATATTTAATTGGGTTAGCGAGCAGAGATTCTCTTATTTTAGAATTTTCGCCAACTATGATTTCTTTAATACTTGCAGGTAAAGTTGGTTCAAGCATTGCTTCGGAGATTGGGAGCATGAGGGTAAGTGAACAAATAGATGCTCTTGAAATAATGGGAGTAAATTCAGCATCCTTTCTAATTCTTCCAAAAATTATTGCATCTCTTTTCTTTTTTCCTCTTCTTGTAATTCTTAGTATGGGAATTGGCATGATTGGGGCATGGGTTGGAGGATTATCTGTTAATGTAACTACTTCAGATTTTATGTATGGGTTAAGATATGAATTCATTCCGTTTTTTGTAAACTATGCAATTATTAAGACACTAGCCTTTGCATTTATAGTATCTTCTCTTTCTTCTTATTTTGGATATTACACAAATGGCGGGGCAGTTGCTGTTGGGAAATCTAGCACTGAAGCTGTTGTGTATAGCAGTATTATCATTCTTGTGTTTAACTTTATCTTAACCAAAATTATACTAGCATGATAGAGATTAAAAATATAGAAAAGTCATTTGGAGAAAACAAAGTATTGAAAAATGTAAACATGACATTCAAAAAGGGACAAACGAATCTTATTATTGGTGAAAGTGGCTCTGGAAAAACTACACTCATTAAAATACTAATAGGTTTATACAAAAATTACTCAGGTAAAGTTCTTTTTGATGGTTCTAACGTAAGTGAAATGAACAAGAAAGAACTAAAAAAATTAAGGCAAGATATAGGAATGCTCTTTCAAGGTGGGGCGCTTTATGATTATATGTCTGTTGAAGAAAACATAATTTTTCCCCTCTCTTTATTTACTGATAAGTCTGAAAAAGAAAAGATGGAACGAGTTAATTTTTGCTTAGAAAGAGTTAACTTAAAAGGCAAAAACAACTTAATGCCATCTGAACTAAGTGGCGGAATGAAAAAAAGGGTTGCAATTGCAAGAGCTATTGTCATGCAACCAAAATATCTTTTCTGCGATGAACCTAATTCCGGTCTTGACCCTAAAACAGCGATTTTGATCGATGATTTAATAATGGAAATCACAAAAGAATATAATATTACTACTATTGTTAATACACATGATATGAATTCAGTTATGCAAATAGGAGATAATATTTCTTTTATTCATAAAGGAGAAATGTGGTGGAAAGGAAACAAAGAAGAGTTAATTGTCTCAAATAATGAAGAGCTAACAAATTTTGTTTTTGCATCAAAACTTTTCAAAAGATTAAAAAAATAGTAATGAAAGATGTAAAAGCAAAAAAACATCTTGGACAACATTTCTTAAATGATGAATCAATAGCCCTAAAAATTACAAACCTTATTTCTAAAGAAGCAAGAAATGTTGTTGAGATTGGACCAGGAATGGGTATTCTTACCAAATTTCTTTTAGAAAAAAAATATAATATTCAGGCAGTTGAGATAGATCAAGAAAGTGTTTTTTATCTAAGGTTAAATTATCCAAAGCTAGATATAATTGCCACAGATTTCTTAAAACTTAATATTGAAGATACATTTAGTTTTAATTTTTGTTTAATTGGTAATTTTCCATACAATATCTCATCACAAATATTATTCAAATCATACGAAAATAGAAATAAAATCAATGAAATAATAGGGATGTTTCAAAAAGAAGTTGCTGAGAGAATAGCTTGCAAGGAAGGCAAAAAAAGAGGCATCTTATCAGTGCTTATGCAAACATTTTATGATGTTGAATACTGCTTTACAGTTGATGAACATGTCTTTATACCTCCTCCTAAAGTGAAATCAGGGGTAATAAGATTAACAAGAAATAAACGAAAAGAGTTAAGTGTTGAAGGAAATAAATTTAAGCGCATTGTAAAAGCATCATTTAATCAAAGAAGAAAAACAATGCGAAATGCATTAAAGCCTTTTAAATTTATTAATGAAGAGGAAATTAAAGATTTACTAACTTTACGAGCAGAACAATTATCAGTTGATGATTTTATAAAAATAACTAATCATGTCAATTAAATTAGAGTTAAATAGTGAGTATATTGTAAAGCTAAAGACATTAATAAAAAATGATCAATCTAAAAAATTAATTGAAAATCTTAATACTATTCATACAGCAGATATTGCTGAAATAATTGAAATATTAGATACAAAAGAAGCACAATATCTCTACAAACTTATAGCTGACAAAGAAAGATTAGCTGCTATAATCATTGAACTTGATGATGAAACAAGAGAAAAGTTACTCGAAGATCTTACTGCAAATGAAATAGCAAATGTAGTAATTGACAAACTTGCTACTGATGATGCCGCAAATGTAATAGGAGAATTCTCTAATGATAAAAAAGAAGAGGTTCTTGCACAAATCAAAGACGAAGTCCTATTAAGTAACATAAATGATTTACTAAGTTACCCTAGTGATACTGCTGGCTCAATCATGGAAAAGGAATTAATAAAAGTAAATGAAAACTGGCATACAATAAAATGTCTTAAAGAAATGCGAAAGCAGGCAAACGATCTTAAAAATATATATACAATATATGTAGTAAATGATGAGGATAAATTACTAGGATTAATGTCATTAAGAAAATTATTATTAACTGAAAAGTCAACTGCTATTAAAGATATAATGAATGAGAATATTATTTCTGTTCATTGTTTAGAAAATAATGAAAATGTTGCAAATATGATGCAGAAATACAATCTTGTAACTATTCCAGTAATTGACAATATGGGAAAGCTAATTGGCAGAATAACATTTGATGATATTATGGATGTTGCTAAAGAAGAAGCTGAAAAAGATTACCAATTAGCTAGTGGTATTTCTGAAGATGTTGAAAGTAGTGATACTATTTTGACGCTAACCAGAGCAAGGTTACCATGGCTATTAATTGGAATGTTTGGAGGAATTTTAGGAGCAGGAATAATAGGGTTATTTGATCTTAGGCAAAATTTCGAGTTAGCATTTTTTATCCCACTTATTGCAGCAATGGGCGGAAATGTAGGTGTTCAATCTGCTGCAATTGTTGTTCAAGGTCTAGCTAAGGAGTCTCTAAAAATGGAAAATATTTTTCAAAAATTATTGAAAGAACTTTTTGTAGGCCTTCTAAACGGTATAATTTGTTCAGTCATTATATTAGGATCTTCATTAGCTCTTGGATATGGAATTTTACTTAGTGCAACAGTAAGCATTTCATTATTAGCTGTAGTAGTATTCGCAGCTATATTTGGAACACTAATACCATTAACTCTAGAGAAATACAATATCGATCCTGCTTTAGCTACAGGTCCTTTTATTACAACAATTAATGATGTCTTAGGATTATTCATATATTTCTACATCGGACAAGCAATCTTGTAAAATGAAAATTCTTTTTATTGATATCGTTCATCCTCTTTTAAAAAAAGAGCTAGAAAAAAATAATCACGAATGTGAAACTGCATTTGATTTAAGTAAGTTTCAAATTGAAAACATAATTGAAAAATATAATGGGATTATTATAAGAAGTAAATTTATCATAGACGAGAATTTTATAAAAAAAGCAACTAATCTTAAATTTATTGCTAGAGCAGGAAGTGGATTAGAAAATATAAACATAGATTTCGCAAAAAAACAAAAAATAAAATGCTACAATGCATCTGAAGGAAATAGACAAGCTGTGGCTGAACATGCACTGGGTATGATTTTATCACTATTTAATAATCTAAGACAGGCAGATGCTGAGATTAGATCTGGTTGTTGGAACAGAGAAACAAATCGTGGAACTGAACTCTCAGGAAAAACTGTAGCAATCATTGGTTATGGCAACAATGGATCTGCATTTTCAAGATTACTAGAGGGATTTGGAGTTAATATTATCTCTTATGATAAATATCTTGTAGATTACCCTTTTAAATCTAGTATGAAATATATTTTTGAGAATGCTGACATTCTAAGCATACATATCCCCTTAACTGAGGAGACATCATATTTGATCAATGATAAGTATATAAATAATTTTAAGAAAAATATCTATCTAATAAATACTGCTAGAGGTAAATGTGTTAACACAGAACATCTAGTGAAATCATTAAAAAGCGGTAAAATTCAAGGAGCATGTTTAGACGTATTAGAATATGAAAATATCTCATTTGAAAATCTAAAAAAGGATGGTTTAGAAGAAAATCTACATTATCTAACAAATTGCTCAAAAGTAATACTTAGTCCTCATATAGCAGGCTGGACGCATGAAAGTAATTTAAAAATCGCTAAAATATTATTTCAGAAAATTTCTAATGATTTTTCTTGATAAGGTCTGATATGTCATTTTGCATGTTATGCATATGATGCATAGCAGAATCAAGTGAATCTAAAACTGATTTTTTAATATCATTGAAAGTATTGTCAACATTATTAAACATCTCAAAGTAATAATCAATACCGTTATTTAAATTGTCAACAAAATTAGTTAGTTTTTTTTCAGATGCCCTACCCCAACTTAGTTTATGCTCTTCTATTTTCTCAGAAAGCAATTTTAAATACATTGACAATTCATTAACGAACATGTTTGGACGATCAGATCTTACAACCCCATCTGCATCATTATAAATATGATTTGCCATTTCAGATAAAGTTAACTCTTTTGAAAAATATGCCATATTTGGTCCTGGACAAATTGATACTCCTTTACTTTCTCTTGTATTAACATCATAATTAATAACTGCTGTAGCTGCAAGCCCCATACACAAACATGCTTTTTCAGTAATATCTTCAGACATACCTAGTTCTTCAATTTTATTCTTTTGAAACAATCTTGATGCTGTACAAACTCCTTCAGTACCATATTCATTACTTAAAGCTAAAAACTTTCTCGGACAAGGACTTCCGGGTCTTCCTTCTTTAATTTTTTCAAATTTTTCTATGTCTTTAGTTGAGTTTTTCAAAGTGTTAAATGGGACACCTAGTGGAGATATATTACTTAGATATAGATCTTTTTCTTTGGCTTCTTGCAGCTGTTTTCTAGTTTTACTATCAACAGTTGTTGCTTCAGGAACAAGAAGAAATGGTGTTCCCCATCCAACAACATCTAAATTATAATGATCTATTAAAAAATTATGTTCTTCAGAAGTTGCAACACCACCTTGAGCGGTTATTTTAACAGATAATTGGTTGTCAGGAACTACTTTGCCTGAGGTTTGTAAAGCAGATTTACAAACTGAATATATCTCATCAATTAACTCTTGTCTCTTATCACGAAACTCAGCTAAGATTGGTCCCATTAAATATCCATCAGTTGCAAAAGCATGACCACCACAATTTAGACCTGATTCAATACGATACTCAGAGACCCAAAGTCCTTTTTTTGCTAAAAATTTACCCTGAATAACAGCAGAACGAAAATCAGATACTTTTAAAATTATTTTTTTCTTAATATAGCCATTTTGAAGAGGGAAAAAATCATTAAAATTGGAGATATAACCGTATAATCTTGGATTCATTCCAGCAGAAAAAATAACTGAAGAAGCTAAATTTGATCTTGCATAACCCCTTAAGCCAGCATGTGCATCATTAAATTCAGAAGGCAATTTATCCTTTTTAAAATAATTGACTTTATCAACCTTAGTCATAATATTTACATCAATACTACCCATAGAAAGATTATCCTTTAACCATTTTGATAAATCCTCAAAACTAAAAGATTCGCTTATAATTTTATTAAATTCCTTCTTTACCTCGCTACGTTCTGGAAGCATTGAGTAATACTTCTTAATATCTTCAAATTTTTCTTTTGTGGTAAATACAAACTCATCATATTTTTTACTAACAATGTCATGTACTAAATTAAGATATGATGTGATACGATCAGCACGATAATCTTTAGTATTATTATTTATTTCAGAGTAATAAATGTTATATAATTCACTGTAGTACTTCCTAAGTCTTTCTAACAAAACATCATCAGCTAATGCAACAACAGTGTTGATACCATAATGAGCTACCTTCAAGGGTGAATCAGCAGTAAATGCAGTTCCCATAACTGGAATATAAAAGGTGTGTTGAGAGTTCATTGCAATTTTATAATCTGCAAATATAATTAAAAAAGAGGCATGAAGATGCTAGATATTAATTAACTTAATTTATAATTAGAAAGGCAATTTCTTTTTGAAATATTCGTAAAACCAAACTGTAGTAAGTAATATTTCGAACGAATAAATAGTATCTTCAACAGGAATATTCAAAATTCTTAGCCCAATAATCTCAGCTTCGTTATATATTACAACTGCTTGACTTGTAAAACTACCTGTTAAGAATCCATTGATAAGAAGAAATGGGATTAAAGATACAGCGTACATAAATAAAAAATCACTCCACCATATAGGCTTAATAGAATTAACAATAATTAAACTTAATCCTAGTATGCCAAAATAGACAGATGTATAAATGTTATCATAAAAATATAAAGCAAGTAGCATTAATGTAACGCCAAAAAAAAATGTTACTCTAAAGATTTCCTTTGAAGGCTTTGGAATTGTAAAAAAATACTTTAAGACTTGATAAATAAATAAGCATGAAAATGGAATTATTATAAAAAATAACCATTCTTCTATTGGTAGGTTAAATATAAAAAAACCATAAATTAATTCATTATTAAATTCCCATACTCCAATTTTAGTAAAAAGAATATCGATTGGAATATGAATAATCATCATTCCAAAAAGTGAAGGCAATAAATATATCCATGATCTATAAAATTTTAATCTTCTTTCAAAAGATTGAATCAACGGATATATTGCAGTAATAAATAATACAATAAAATAAAAATATTTATTTTCAAAAAAGCCCATGATTAATATACTGAATAAGAAAAAATATTATTTGAGAAATAAGTAAAGCAAAACAAAGTTGTATTTTTAATTCAACTTTTGATCTAACAAGAAATAATTGAATTAACAATGAGACAAGAAACCATCCAATATAGTTTTGTAAAGGAATCTGATTGCCACTCCAGTACCAAAAATCAAGTAATCCAGAAAGAGGTTCAATTATAAAATCTGTCAAAACCATTAGAGTGGATGCAATTAAAGCAACTAAAAAATTATTTCTAACAAAAAATGAACTAATTCCAAAACATGCTAATGAAAGATTAATCCAATTAACTCCAATAATTAATGGTGTTTGGAAAATTTTAAGACCAAGAGCATTGCCATATGAATAATCTCCAAAAATAAATTTATACTGAACACCTATTAATTCAACTAAAAATCCAAATAAAAAGATTAAAGTCAGAGTGAATATAAAACTTTTCTTTCTATAATCATTTGCCCAGTAAAACAATACTAAAAGAATCAAAATATTAATAGGTGTAAGAAATAGAATTAAGTTTTCAATTTCATCAAAAAACAAACCAAATGAGCCGATAATGTTTAGAAAAAACATTAAAAATATTGCTATTTTGACTTTATTTTCTTTCACAATCTGAATTTATTAATTCTTCAACAATTTTCGCTGATGAGAGAACTAGTGGAATTCCACCACCCGGATGCACACTCCCACCGCAAAAATACAAACCTTTTATGTCTTTAGAAAAATTTGGATGACGAAAAAAAGCTGACTTTTTAGTATTAGAAGATGTTCCATATAAAGCTCCCTTAAAAGAATGAGATTCAGTTTCTATACTTCTTGGATCTACAACACTCTCAGAAGTAATATAATCCTCAACACTAGTTTTCAAAACTCTGTTAATTTTATTAATAATTTGTATTCTGGTTTGTTTAATTATTTTGTCCCATTCTTGACTATTATCATGTGGAACATTTATCATAACAAACCAATTCTCTGAATCTTTTGGGGCGTCAGATTTTATTTTTTTTGAAGTAACATTAATATAAATAGTAGGGTCTGAATAAATCTTCTTTCCTTCTTTAATAAAATCAAATTCAGATTTATAATCTTTAGAAAAAAGTATATTATGGATTTGTAGTTGATTAAAAATTTTATTAACTCCCCAATAAAAAATTATTGCAGATGATGATCTTTCTTGATTCTTTCTGTAGCGAACGTTGAACTCTTTAGACAATAATTTATTGTACACATAATGTATATCTGTATTACACACAACAATATCTGAAGCTATTACTTTATTGTCCACGATAATACCTTCAACTTTTCCGTTACCAACTTTTATTTTATCAACTTCTGAACTAAAATAGAACTTAACACCAATTTCTTTAGCTAGTTTATAAATTGCTTTTGCTATAGAACTCATCCCGTTGTCGGCAAAAAAGGCACCATCTTTAAACTCAAGTGCAGTAATACTGTTTAATACTGCTGGAGCTTGATATGGATTTGAGCCATTGTATGTTGCGTATCTATTAAAAATTTGAACAATTTTTGGATTAGAAAACGTATTACTATTAACAGTATGCATTGAAGAAAATAGATTAAGCCATGGGATCTTTAAAGCAGAAAGTATAACTCTAAATGAAAGATATGTTTTAAGCTTGTGAAGCGATTTTTCTAGAAATAGATAATTTGTTGAGTTAAAAATAAACTCATTTCTTCTTAAAAACCTAAGGGTTTTATTTTTAGGTACATTTTCTTTTTTATATAACTCATTTGCAAATTGCTGCGGATTTGCATATCCCTTTATAACATTACCATCTTCAAAAAAATATCTACAGTTTTCATTCATTTTTGAGTAACTAAAGTAATCAGCAGGATTCTTGCCAGCAATATAGAAAAGTTCATCTATCTTCTCAGGCATAGTGAGTAAGGAAGGTCCTTTATCAAAACGAAAGCCATCTAATGAAAAATCTACTGCTTTACCTCCAGGCTGATTGTTAGAATCAAAAACTTTAACATCAAAACCATTTACAGCTAATCTAACAGCTATGGCTAAACCTCCAATTCCTGATCCTACTACAGATACTTTTATTTTATTTTTTTTCAAAAATCTATAAATTAATTTTTAACAACAAGTTGAAGCGTATGTCTTGATCTTTGTTCTAATAAGATCTGTTTATTATTTAAAAAATCGTCATTGTAATCATTATTATAATGTCTGATTGTATAAAGAATTAATTTCTCATTAAAATAGACTTGGAATTCTTCTTGAAGAGCCGTAATCAAAGAAGGTACCTTATACTTATCATTATCAACACATATTGACAATGAAATTGCAGAATTTTGCATCATATTTAAACGAACTGAATACCTTGATAGCAAATTAAATATCTTACTAATATGCTTCTCAACTATAAATGAAAGATTTAAATCAGAAATAGAAATTAAGATCTGATTTTCCTTTATAATATATGAGCAAGAATCTTGATTATCTGTTTTAAAAGAACCAATCTTAGATCCTGTTAAAAGTGGTGTTAAAAAAGATTTTATCTGAAGAGGAATTGATTTATGTTTAAGAGGCTGTATAGTTTTTGGGTGAATAACTTTGGCACCATAATATGCTAATTCAATAGCTTCATCATATGAGATTTGTTTTAGTAACTTTGTATTTTTAAAATATTTTGGGTCAGCGTTCATCATACCTGGAACATCTTTCCAAATAATAACTTCTGCAGCATCTATAGATGAAGCAATAATTGAAGCTGTAAAATCACTTCCTTCTCGACCAAGTGTAGTTGTAAAATTTTCAGATGTACAACCAATGAATCCTTGAGTAATAAAAGTCTTATCTTTTATTTTTGATTTTATAGCCAAAGAAGTCTCCGACCAATCTATTTTAGCATTCCTATGATTATTGTCTGTTTTAATCAAATCTCTTACATCAATTAAAGTGTTAATGAAGCCAATTTTATTTAAATACGCACTCATGATTTCAGTTGAAAGAAATTCTCCAATGGACACAATCTGATCATAATTATATGCGTAACTTTGATGAGGGTCTTCCTCTAAAACCCACTCTACTTCAACGAATAAATTATTTATTGAGTTAAAAACAGCATGGTTTTGCTGAAAAAGATTATCGAGAATATTATTATGAAATTCTTTGACTTTATCTAACTCTTTGAATGGGTCCTTACATTTTTGAAAATAGCATTCAACCACATTTTCAAGCATATTTGTCACCTTCCCCATAGCAGAAAAAACAATCACAGTATTTTTTGACAAATAATTTGTTAAAATATTACCTACATTTTTAATGCTCTTTACATCTTTTATTGAAGCACCACCAAATTTTAATACTGAATACATTTAATTGTAAAATACATTCACAAAGTAAAGATTATTTTTCCATGATATACTTTAATTTTTTAGATATTTGCATATTAAAATAAACTAATGAAAATTGGAATATTGACTTCAGGAGGGCTAGCTCCATGCTTGTCAGCATCTTTAGGAAGATTAATCGAAAACTATTTATCAGAAGATCCAAATACACAAATAATTGGATACCTAAATGGATACAAAGGTTTACTGTTAGGCAAATCTATTTGCTTTCCAAAATCAATACTAAAAAATATAAATAAATTTTATCAATTTGGAGGCTCTCCTATCGGTAACAGCAGGGTAAAATTAACTAATTTGAAAGATTGTTTAAATCAAGGCTTAATTAAAGAAGGTGAACATCCATTAAAAATAGCCGCTGATCAATTAGTTACGGATGGGGTGACAATTTTGCACACAATTGGAGGTGATGACACAAATACTACTGCAGCGGATTTATCAAGATTCCTAAAAAAAAACAACTACGAACTAACAGTGGTAGGATTACCAAAGACAATTGATAATGATGTGTTTCCAATAGCTCAATCATTGGGTGCAGATACGGCTGCTGAACAAGGGGCTTTATTTTTTGAGAATATTGTTAATGAAAATACAACATCAAACAGGCAACTAATTATACATGAAATAATGGGAAGAAATTGTGGCTGGCTAACAGCTGCAACAGCTTACAAATACAGAGAAAGGCTAAAAAAGAAACATTTTATTGATGAAATTAAACTCTTAAAGAAAAAATGGGATATTCATTCAATTTTTGTTCCTGAAAATAAGATTAAATTTGACAAAGAATGTTCTCGATTAAATAAAATAATGGATAAATATGATTGTGTAAATATATTTTTATCTGAAGGAGCTGGCTATGACTTAATAATTAAAGAAGCTAAGGATAGCAAGAAAAATATATTATATGATGCATTTGGTCACGTTAGACTTGACGATTTAAATGCTGGTAAATGGTTTGCAAAAAAATTTGGAGAGAAATTAAATGCAAACAAAATACTAATTCAAAAAAGCGGTTACTTTTCAAGATCAGCTAAAGCTAACGAGAATGATTTGAAATTAATTTTCTCCTTTTGTGATTATGCTGTGAAAAGTGCTAAAAATAACATAAGTGGTGTTATTGGAGTAGATGAAGATAATAATAAACTTTCGTGTATAAATTTTGACAGAATTAAAGGAGGAAAGCCTTTTGACACATCAGTTGATTGGTATAAAAACATGATAAAAGAAATTAATAAAATATAATTGCCTCAAGCAGCTCCAATACTAACTCACTTTGGCATACCAAAACAATCTAATGCAATAAAAAAAGCGTTAGAAAATCAAGGAGTTAAAATACAAGCATCAGGTTTAATAGGGTCCTCTTTTGCAACTACTGCAAGTGGAGTCGTTATAGATAGTATTACTCCACATTTGTTTATTTTAAATAATAAGGAGGAGGCTTCATACTTCACAAATGATATAGAAAGGCTACTTAACTATGAGGTCTTTTTTTTTCCTGCATCATACAGAAGAGCATATCAAATTGAAGAAACAGATAATGCAAATATTCTACTAAGGATTGAAGTATTAAACAAACTTATTCAAAAAAGAAATCCTATAATCATTACTTATCCGGAAGCGTTATCTGAAAAGGTAGTAAGCAGAAAAGAGTTGAAAAAAAATTCTATTACATTAAAGATTTCTGACCAGATTGAAATTGAGATATTAGAACAAATGATATTAAATTTAAATTTTAAGAAAGTTGATTTTATCACTGAACCTGGACAGTTCTCAATTAGAGGTGGCATTATAGATGTATACTCTTTTGCAGATGAATTGCCATTCAGATTAGAATTTTTTGACACAACTATTGAAAGTATAAGAACGTTTGATATAAATTCACAACTATCTGTTAAGACATCAAATAAAATCACTATAATTCCTAATACAGAAGCAAAAAAAAGTACTGATTATCAGGTTAGCATCTTAGACTATTTACCAAAAAGCACAACTGTTTGGACAAAAGATATTAATTATACAAAAGACATACTTAATGACTACTTTAATAAAGTAAGTAAAGAACATGAAAAAAAAATAGAAGATAGTATAACCCAACATCTTTTACCAGAAAATATTTTTACTAATGGATTTGAATTTACAAGTCAGCTAAATGAATTTTCAATTATTGAGGTAAATAATAAAAGGTATTTTAAAACTGCTAAAGCTATAAATACAAATACATCATCTTTAACAAGAATTAACAAACAATTTGATCTCCTTAGAGAAGATTTTATAAAAAATAATAACGATGGTATTGAAAACATAATACTCTGTTCATCAGATGAACAGGAAAAAAGATTCACGTCTATCTTTAATAATTCAGATCAAAGTTTCGAATATAAATGTATTTTATTCTCTTTAAAAGAAGGATTTATTGATTATACCAATAAACAGGCTATATACACTGATCATGAGATCTTTAACAGGTATCATAAATTTAGTCCTAAAACTAAATTTACTGACTCAAAGGCAATATCAATCAAACAACTTACCTCACTAACAATTGGTGATTTTGTCACTCATATTGATCATGGTATTGGAAAGTTTGAGGGTCTACATAAGATTGATAATCACGGAAAATTTCAAGAAGTAATTAAGCTTACTTATAAGGAAGGTGATATTTTATACATTAGTATTCACTCGCTGCATAAAATCTCCAAGTTTTCAGCAAAAGAAGGATTGGAGCCAAAAATAAATCAGTTAGGCTCTCCTATTTGGAAAAAAAATAAAGAAAAAACTAAAGTAAAAGTAAAACAGATTGCGTTTGATTTGATTCAACTTTATGCAAAACGAAGATTAAAAAAAGGATTTGCATTTACTCCAGATACCTATTTACAATATGAACTAGAATCTTCTTTTATTTTTGAAGACACCCCAGATCAAACTAAAGCTACATCTGATATTAAAAAAGATATGGAACAGGAAATTCCTATGGATCGATTAATATGTGGAGATGTAGGTTTTGGAAAAACCGAGGTTGCTATTCGCGCTGCCTTTAAAGCTGTATCAGACAGCAAACAAGTTGCGATACTTGTCCCGACAACAATTCTAGCATTACAACATTATAAAACATTCAAAAAACGGTTAAAAAACTTCCCATGTCAAATTGATTACATAAATAGATTTAAATCAAAAAAGGAGCAGAAAATAACACTAGAAAAAGTAGCAAATGGAAATATAGATATTCTAATCGGGACCCATAGAATTGTAGGTAAAGATGTAAAATTCCTTGATTTAGGGCTTATGATTATAGATGAAGAGCAGAAATTTGGAGTGAATATTAAAGATAAACTAAAGCTTTTTAAAGAGAATATAGACACACTAACATTAAGTGCAACTCCTATCCCAAGAACATTACAATTTTCGTTATTAGGCGCAAGAGATTTATCAATTATTAATACTCCTCCTCCAAATAGACAAACAATTGAAACTACAATAATGGGGATGTCTGAAGAGAAGATCCGTGATATCATAAGCTATGAAATGGCTAGAAATGGTCAAGTTTTTTTTATTCACAACAGAGTCGAGAACATCAAAGATGTTTCAGGATTAATTCAAAGACTTTGTCCTGATGCTAAAGTTAGAATAGGTCATGGCCAGATGGAAGGGAAAAAACTTGAGGAATTGATGATTGAATTTATTGAAGGAGATTTTGACGTCTTAGTTTCTACAACAATTATTGAAAATGGAGTTGATATTGCAAATGCTAATACAATTATTATTAACAATGCACAAAATTTTGGTCTAAGTGATCTGCATCAAATGAGAGGAAGGGTTGGAAGAAGTAATAAAAAAGCTTTCTGCTACTTAATTAGTCCTCCAACTCATCAATTATCTGAAAAAAGTCGAAAAAGACTAATTGCTTTAGAGCAGTTCTCAAATTTAGGTAGTGGATTTAAAATTGCAATGAGAGATCTAGATATAAGAGGTGCCGGAGATCTTTTAGGTGCAGATCAATCTGGCTTTATAAATGATATTGGATTTGAAACATACCAAAAGATTCTAAATGAAGCAATAGAAGAACTAAAAAGAGAAAAATTTCAAGACTTATTTAATGAACAAAAAGAGCAATTTTTCACTAAAGAATGTGTTTTAGACACAGATTTAGAAATCCTCATTCCAGATAGTTATGTAAGTAACGTTAGTGAAAGAATTAATCTATATAAAGAGTTAAATAACCTTAAAAGTGAAGAAGAAATTACAAGTTTTCAGATCAGATTAAAAGATAGATTTGGTGATATTCCACTGGCAATTAATAATATTTATGATGCTTTAAGACTAAGATGGTTAGCAAAAAAAATTGGCTTTGAACGAATTTTACTAAAAAATAATCAAATGCGAGCTTATTTCACAGACCACGATAATGAGAAATACTATAAATCTGAAGCATTTAAACTAGTTCTAGAATATTTGAAAAAAAATTTTAAAGATTGTGAGATGAAGGAAAAAAAACAAAAACTTTCATTAGTTGTTATAAATATTTATAACATTGAAGATGCTCTTAAAATCTGTCAATCAATTTTAAAAATCTCATTTAATCAACAATAGAAACAACTTATTAACATTCTTTTTTTTTGATATCTTTTCATTTCATATTGACCTAATATTTAAGTAAAATTGCAGATAGTCTTAAGAAAGAAAAATGCAAAACAACAGAAAAATAAAAAACGCTCTTATATCAGTATTTCATAAAGATGGCTTAGCTCCAATTGTAAAGAAACTTAACGAATTAAACATAAATATTTATTCAACTGGAGGTACAGAGAATTACATCAAAAAACAAAATATTGATGTAAATCGAGTAGAAGACCTCACGTCTTATCCATCAATACTAGCCGGAAGAGTTAAGACGTTACATCCTAACGTATTTGGGGGGATTCTTTCCAGAAGAGACGAAAAGTCTGATAAAGAACAATTAGATGAATATCAGATACCAGAGTTTGATTTAGTTATTGTTGATCTTTATCCATTTGAAAAAACAATTAAATCAAATGCTTCTGAGCAAGAGATTATTGAGAAAATTGATATTGGAGGTATATCTCTAATCAGAGCTGCTGCCAAAAACTATAAAGATGTTCTAGTTGTTTCTGAATTAAGTCAATATCAAGAAACATTAGACATGCTTAATACAAATCAAGGAAACACAAACTTAGAATACAGAAAAAGATTTGCTATAAATGCGTTCAATGTAACATCTCACTACGACTGTGCAATTTTCAATTACTTTAATAAGGAAGAAGAAGAAAGAGTGTTTAAACATAGTATTCGACAGCAAAAATCTTTACGATACGGAGAAAATCCTCATCAAAAAGGTTCATTTTTTGGAAATCTTGATAATATGTTTACTCAACTTAATGGAAAAGAATTATCGTACAATAATATTTTAGATATAGATGCTGCAGTAAATCTTATATCTGAATTTAATGAAACGACTTTTGCAGTTTTAAAGCATAATAATGCATGTGGAGTTGCAAGTCGATTAAAATTAGTTGATGCTTGGAAAGATGCCTTGGCAGGCGACCCAACATCTGCCTTTGGAGGTGTATTAATAACTAATAAAGAAATTGATCTTGAAACTGCAAGTGAGATAAATAAATTATTCTACGAAGTTTTAATTGCTCCATCATTTAGCAAAGAAGCTTTAAATTTATTAAGTAAAAAGAAAAAAAGAGTTCTGCTTAAACAAAAAAATATTAGTTTACCAAAAGTACAGTTTCGAACTGTTTTAGATGGTATCTTATTTCAAGAAAAAGATTTAAAAACAGACCTTAAGACTGATATGAGAACAGTAACACAGACAAAACCTGACAACAATCAATTAACTGATCTTGTATTTGCATCTAAAATATGTAAACACACAAAATCTAACACTATCGTGTTCGTAAAAAATAAGCAACTGCTTGCAAGCGGAGTTGGTCAAACTTCAAGAGTAGATGCACTAAAACAAGCTGTTGTTAAGGCTAAATCATTTGGACTTAATTTGAAAAATAGTGCTATGGCATCTGACGCTTTTTTCCCATTTCCAGATTGTGTTGAATTAGCTAAAGATGCTGGCATTAAAGCTGTTATTCAACCAGGAGGCTCAATCAATGATCAATTATCTATAGATTTTTGTGATAAAAATAGAGTTGTAATGGTTCTAACAGGAACAAGACATTTTAAACATTAAAAATTAATAGTATGGGATTATTTGACTTTATGCAGGAAGCTATTGCAATCGATTTAGGAACTGCAAACACTTTGATTATCCATAATGACAAGGTAGTTGTTGATGAACCTTCAATTGTTGCAAAAAATATTCGAACTGGAGAAGTAGTAGCGATTGGAAAAAGAGCACAGCAAATGCATGGAAAAACACATCAACAAATTGAAACACTAAGACCCTTAAAAGATGGTGTAATTGCAGACTTTCAAGCTTCTGAACAAATGATTAGAGGTTTCATAGAAATGTTAAACATGAAAGGAAGTGTTTTTGCACCTTCATTAAAAATGGTCGTTTGCATCCCCTCGGGAGTTACTGAAGTTGAAAAAAGAGCAGTTATTGATTCTGCTGAACATGCTGGAGCTAAAGATGTGTGGTTGATACATGAACCAATGGCCGCTGCAATTGGGATTGGGATTGATGTTCTTGAACCTAAAGGAAATATGGTTATTGATATAGGAGGTGGAACAACAGAAATTGCCGTCATATCTTTAGGCGGAATTGTATGTGATAAATCAATTAGAGTTGCTGGAGATGAACTAACAGCAAATATTCAATACCATATGAAAACTAGACATAATATAGCAATTGGAGATATTATGGCCGAACAAATAAAGATTCATTGTGGATCAGCTTTAACTGAACTTGAAGATCCACCACCAAATTATGCAGTTCACGGAAGAGACTTAATGAGCGGAATTCCAAAAGAAGTTATAGTTACATACAAAGAAATTGCTGGCGCATTAAGCAATTCTATTGAGCAAATTGAAGAAGCAGTAATGAGTGCACTATTCAACACTCCACCAGCACTATCTGCTGACATTTATAATGAGGGGTTATATCTAACTGGTGGAGGGTCAATGCTTAGAGGGCTAGACAAGAGAATTTCTAAAAAAACTAAACTCCCTGTATATGTTGCAGAAGATCCATTAAGAGCTGTAGCAAGAGGAACTGGAATAGCACTTAAAAATACTGACAGGTATACATTTTTAATGCGATAGTTATACTAATGCATAATCTTATAAGATTTATAAAACTAAATCAATTTTTACTCGTATTCATACTAGTAGAAGGATTATCGATTTCTATTTTAATTAACAACAACTCTTTTCAAGCAAATAAATTAGCAAATTATACCACACAATATACTGGTAAAATTTATGACTATAAAAATTATTTAACTGATTATATGAGGCTTAAGAAAATAAATAATTATTTGGTATTAGAAAATGCTAAATTATATAGCTTATTAAATTCAACAAATAATTCTCTTGATTCAAAAATTATTGAAAAAGAAAAGTTTAATTTTTTATCCGCAAAAATTATTAATAACTCAATAAACAAAAGAAACAACTTTATTACACTAAATAAAGGCATAAAAGACGGAGTTAAAAAAGGTATGGGGGTTGTTACAAGAAATGGGGTTATTGGTATCATCCACTCTGTCAGTAGAAACTACTCAGTAGTTATTTCATTATTAAATAAGAAAGCTTCAACAGGAGTTTTTATCAAGAAAAATAGGCATACCGCAATACTAACATGGGATGGATTTAATTACAGAAATGCACAAATCAATGATCTTCCTGTGCATGTTCCAATAAACAAAGGAGATACTATTACAACTAATAGTTATAGTAAAATTTTTCCTGAAGGAATCAATATTGGATTAATCTCTGATTATAAAAAGAATAATACTGAGGGTTTTTATTCTATTAATATAGAATTAATAGAAGATTTCAATAATTTAAGCCATGTATATGTGATTTATTCGGTAAATAAAGATGAACAGAATACTTTAGAAAATCAAGTAAAAACAGATGAATAATATCTACATAAAATATTTTTGGATACTCCCAATTTATATTCTAATTCAAATTCTTATTTTAAATGAAGTTCTATTTTACAGATTCATTAATCCTTATATTTATTTAGCTTTAATTATCAGCTGGCCTCTTAAACCTAATAAGTGGAGCCTTCTACTCTATGCATTTTTAGTTGGATTTCTAATTGATATTTTTAGTGGGAGTTTAGGATTTCACACTACAGCAACTGTATTTATAGCATTTTTAAAACCTGCAATAGCAAAATTTACAATACCTCATAATATTATTGGAGAGAATGATAATACAACAATAAATAAAATTGGGACTAAAGCTTTTGTGAGCTTTTCTCTTATACTGATTTTAATTCATAATACTGTTTTATTTATTCTTGAGCATCTACATTTTAGTTTAGCTATTGGATTCAAAATTTTAGCTAGCAGTATTATTACTCTTATATTAATATTGATTATAGAAATATCAAAACCATCTAAAAGATGAAACGATATGAGGGAAGATATAAAGTTGTTACAAGTATTTTTTTGTTAGTAGCTTTAATTTTTTTATCGAAATTATTTTATATCCAAGTCATAAATGAAAACTATAAATTCTCTGCAAATAATAATGTCTTACGCTATGATGTTCAACAAGCAGTAAGAGGTCTTATTTATGATAGAGATAGTACATTAATTGTATCAAATGTTCCTGCATATGACCTAATGATTGTGCCTAGAGAATTAAGACAGAAATTAATGGATACTTTAAAGTTTTGTCAACTAGTTAATATTTCTAGAGAAAAATTCATAGATAAATACAATAAGGCATTTAAATACTCTAGCTATAAAGAAAGTGTGTTCATAAAGCATCTTAGCAAAGAAAATGCAAGTGCTCTTGGAGAACATCTTTATCAATTTCCAGGATTTTATTTAAGAAAAATTACAATGAGAGAGTATCCTTCAAATACTGCTACTCACGTAATAGGATACTTAGGAGAGGTAAATTTAAAAAAAACCGAAGATGATAAGTTCTATACAAAAGGAGATTTATCTGGAGTTTCTGGAGTCGAAGCAGCCTATGAAGAAAAATTAAGAGGTCATAAAGGCATGAAAATTAAACTTGTTGATGTTCATAATAGAGATCAAGGAAAGTTTCAAGGTGGCAAGTTTGATACATTATCAATATCAGGAAGTACACTTACAACCACTATAGATATTAAACTACAAGAATATGGTGAGAAATTAATGAAAGATAAAATAGGTGCAATAGTTGCTATTGAACCTTCATCTGGTGAGATATTAGCATTAATATCATCACCAACATATAACCCAAATTTGTTAATTGGGAGAAAACGATCAGAAAATTATATTAAACTTTCGAAAGACAAGAAAAAACCTCTTTTTAATAGAGCTTTACAAGGCACATATCCACCTGGGTCAATATTTAAACTTGTAAATGGACTAATAGCTTTAGAGGAAAAAGTGATTAGTAGATACAACCATTATAGTTGTAGCGGTGACTTAGGCTACAGTTATGGAAAAGACAAGTTTGTTGGATGTCATGAACATGAAAATCCTGTCAATCTCATTAATGCAATTGAAATTTCATGTAATGCATACTTCTGTAATATGTTTGATAAATATTTTAAAAAATTTAACTCAAATATTGACGCATATAACAATTGGCATTCACATGTTTCAAGCTTTGGAATTGGAGATTATATGAACAATGATTTTATTTCAGGAGCCCCTGGAAAATTACCTAAATCATCATATTTCGATAATTTGTATAGAGGGAGCTGGAATGCAAATACAATTATCTCTATGGCTATTGGGCAAGGAGAATTACTTTTAACTCCAATTCAAATGGCAAATATGAGTGCTATATTAGCAAATAAAGGTTTCTACTACACACCTCATATTTTAAAAAGAAGTTCAGATAACATTCAAATTGACACAAACTTTACAAAGAAAAAATTCTGTTCAATTCAATCTCAGCATTTTAATTCAATTATCGAAGGCATGGAAAGGGTAGTCATAGGCAAACATGGAACAGCTAAAAATGCGAAAATTCCTAATATTGTGATATGTGGAAAAACTGGAACCGCCCAGAATCCTCATGGTGAAGATCATTCAATATTTATTGCGTTTGCTCCTAAAAAAAAGCCGGAGATTGCAATAGCTGTATATGTTGAAAATGGAGGATGGGGGTCAACTTGGGCATCTCCAATTGCTTCACTTATGATTGATAAATATCTAAATAAGAAAATAACTAATACAGAGTTAGAATCATTCATTACAAATAATAAAATTGGATTAGAATGAGAAAAGCTAAAAATATTTTTGATAATATAGATGGCCTAAGTATTCTATTATATTCTTTTCTTGTATTATTTGGTATAATTAATATCTATGCTTCACAATATAATGACGACTCTACATTTATGCTTGATCTATCATCAAGATATGGAAAACAAATGTTTTTTTCTGGCATTTCCTTTTTTGTTGGATTTATTATTTTAATCATTGACTGGAAATTTTTTTATTCGATGACTTATATCTTTTATTTTCTAATAATTCTGTTACTTATTGGAGTACTATTTCAAGGCGCAATAACTGGAGGAGCATCTTCATGGTTTGAGCTAGGATTATTTAAATTTCAACCTTCTGAATTTGCTAAATTTATAACAGCCCTTGCACTTGCTAAATACTACAATAACATAAATAGTAAAAACATATCTTTTAGAGATCGATTAAAGATTTATGCGGTTATAATTATTCCTTTTCTACTTATTATTTTACAAAATGATTTAGGAACGGCAATTGTTTTTAGTGCATTTATCTTAGTGCTTTACAGAGAAGGATTATCTGGTAATATTTTAATCTTTGGATTAATTATTGCAACATTATTTGCACTTACTCTGCTAATTGAAAAAACTATACTAATAAGTATTATTATTAGTATCGTATTACTAGTAATAATTATTTATAAAAAAACTAAAAAAAATATTTTTACTTTGTTAACAATATGCACATTAATAGTTTCTTTTATTTTTAGTGTAGATTATATATTCAACAATGTATTAGCTCCTCACCAACGAGCTCGTGTAAATATTTATTTAGGAATTGATATTGATCCTCATGGTGCTGGCTATAATTTAATTCAATCAAAAATAGCAATTGGAAGTGGTGGAGTTACAGGAAAAGGGTATTTAAACGGTACTCAAACAAGATTTGATTTTGTTCCAGAACAGAGTACAGATTTCATTTTTTGTACAATTGGAGAAGAGTGGGGGTTTCTAGGAAGTGTTATTTTTATATCTTCATTTATAGGGCTACTTTTAAGATTGCTTTTTCTAGCGGAACGGCAAAGATCAAACTTTAGTCGAATTTATGGATATAGTGTTGCAACAATTCTATTTCTGCATTTTTTTATAAATATTGGAATGACAATTGGATTAATGCCTACAATTGGAATTCCACTTCCCTTTATTAGCTATGGAGGTTCGTCGCTAATGGGGTTTACAGTTCTAGTTTTTATATTTTTAAATTTAGACTCGTATCGATTACAGATACTACGATAAAGGACTAAAAGAAGTCTACTCTGTAATCTTTAACATCAGCCGCATCTTTCAAAACATTAATAGTTGCTCTATTTGCGTTAGATATCTCTTGGTTTTTTAGTTGTTTCTTCTGCTGAGAATTATTTCCAATAATAGCTTCATCTTCAGAATTAACTTGAATAACATATACAGCATTTCTACCAATAATAGGAGATGAAATATCACCTATTTTAAAACCAAAAATACTCCCTAACAACTCTGGTTCATAGCCAATTGAAACTAAATTATCATTTGAAAAAGTTGCATTCTGATTACTCACTATTGTTGTTCCATTTGTTTTAGCGATTTCAGTTAAAGATGATCCTTTGAGAATGCTTTGAGAGATTTTCACACCCTTCTTCTCCTTTATAACTAATGTAGTAATTTGTTCTTTTACATCATCAAAGTCAATTTCCCCCTCTTCATTTACACTTTTAACAGTAGCAACAACATAAGAATTGTCAAACTGAAAAACTTCTGACACAGCATTCAGATCAGATTTGTTCAACCATCTAACCATCTCTCTTGAATTTGGAAGTCCTGAAATAGCTAATTTATTTGGTACAACCTTAGAGTCACTTCTTTTAACAAGATTATTTTTTTCTACCAAAGTATCGAAACTGATACCATCATTTATAACTTGTCCAACAAATGATGCAGCTTTACTATAATAGGTGTTAAACGTCTCGGTAGATGGCTCAATTATTCTATCAATATATGCAATCTTTACCTTTTTAGCTGATTTACTCTTTTTTGTAACTTGTATTAAATGTACTCCAAATTGTGTATTGACTATATTTAAATCTTTTTTATTAGCTGTAAAGCATATTTCATTGAATTCATTAACCATCGCACCTTCAGAAAACCAACCTAAGCTTCCTCGTAAAATTTTTGTATTTGAGCCAGGATCTTCAGAATATTTTACTGCAAGATCTCCAAAATTTGTTCCATTTTCAATTTGTAATTTCAGATCATTTATAATGTTATTAACAGAATCAAGTGTTCTATTTTGATTTGGTGTAATTAAGATATGGCGAGCTTCAACTGAATCTGGACGAGATTGTATCTCAGCAAGCTTAGCAATTCTATAAACACCTTTGCTAGTTAGATATGGGCCGATAACTGTACCTAGTTTAGCATTAAATAAATCTATCCATTTTAAATCTTGCAGTTCATCTGATTTAGAAAATATGAAACGAGAGTTAGTGTTGTCAGAATTTCTTCTTGCCATTAACTCATAATCAATCTCTGATTTAAAATCTAAAACTAAATTTGCAAGTTCTGTTTTAGTTTGCATGTCATCTTCAATTGAGGGCACAACAGAATAAACAACGAAGTCTACATCTTTTGATTGTTTCTGAGTATAATCAGATTTATTTTCTTCATAAAAAGATTTTAATTCAGAAATAGTCGGTTCAACAATAGTATTTTCAATACTAGAATAAGGAATAGATACGTAATCAAAATATCTCTTTCTAAGAGTGAAATCAGATGCATTTTGAGCTTCTTTTGAAGAAACAAACATTGCTTTTCCAACAAGCGAATTATACTTTTCTGATTTAAGGACTCCAATTAAATAATCTTGAAATCCATTCCATCTAGCTCTAGCTTCTCCTGTTTGATCTTCATCAATCTGCTTTAGATAACCAAGTACTCTTGCTCTATCAAATACACCAGTAACAGGATCTAAAAAAGAAGGAACTTTTGAAATCTCAGGATGAACTTCTGTCCCTTGTATTCGTTCAAAGAATTCATCATCAGAAATGTCAATTCCTAATTTACTGTACTCTTCGAGCATAATTAATTCATTAACATATTGATTCCAAATCTGCTCTCTAATTTGTCCAATGGTAGATTGAGTTAGAACCTTCTGTTGATTTTGTGATTTCCAATTTTCAATCCCCTCATCAACTTTGGTTTGAAAATTTTGTATTAAAACATCTTCACCCATAACCTCACCTACAATATTACTTCCGCCACCAGAATTAGTTGATTTCAAAAGATCTCCTAAAATAAAAGCTAGCATAGCTATTCCAATAACTGCTAATAATAATCCTGATTTATTTCTTATATTTTGTAATGTAGCCATAGTCCGATTTGATTTATAAGTTCGCGAATATACGATTGTTAGTTAGATAAAAAAAATATCAAATAAGTATTGATATCTTACTTTAACTAATATTTAAATTAACTTCTTGTATGGTTGTTTTATTTACGTTCGTAATAGTAAAATGAAACGATTCTATTTTAACTATATCGTCCTTTTTAGGAATATCTTCTAAAAAACTTAGCAACAATCCTGAAATAGTCTCATACTCATCTGATTGAGGAAGCTTTAATTTATATTTTTTATTTATTTCCTCTACATAATTTCTTCCTAAAAGGGTGAATGTTTTATCATCAATTTTACTGTCAGTTGTTTCATCAATATCATATTCATCAATTATTTCTCCAACAATCTCTTCAGTAACATCTTCAATAGTAATAATACCTGCTGTACCTCCAAACTCATCAACAACAACAGCAATACCTCTATTGTTCTCAATAAATTGATTTAGCAACTCCATAGCTTTCATACTTTCAGGTGCAAAAGTTATAGGAAGTAGAGCAGATTTTATATTTTTTGGATTTCTAAATAAATCAAATGAATGAACATAGCCAATAATGTTATCAATATTTCCTTTAAAGATTAGTAGCTTAGAAAGCTTGGTTTGTATGAACTTTGACTTAATGTCATCAATTGAAGAGTTAAAATCAACAGCAACAATTTCTGTTCTAGGGATCATACATTCCCTAAGTCTTTTTTCAGAAAGATCTAAAGTGTTCTGTAACATTTCGACTTCAACTCTATTATCACTATCACTCTCTGTTGATTTGACATTACTTAGGAAGTCGTCTAATTCAGTTCTTCCAAACACTTGTTTATCTGTAGCAATATTTTGATTTAAAACATATTTAAGCAAAATATTACCTAAATATAGCATTAAGCTTGCAGCTGGTCTTAGAAGAATAAATAAAAACCAAATTGGTATTGCAAAAATATTTAGAATTTGATTTGGAAAAACTCTAAAAATAGCTTTGGGAAAAAACTCCGCTGTCACTAAGACAATTAAAGTTGTAATAATAGTTTGCACTAGTAAAAAAACTATATCAGAACTGAAAATATATTCATATTTTGATGTTAGGATTTGAGTCATAACTATACCATAAACAACTAATGCAATATTATTACCAACTAACATAGTTGTTATGAAATCCGATTCATTTTTACTAAAAAAAGCAATCATTCTGGATGTAAGTCTTCTTTTACTTTTATCTAATTCTAGCTTAAGTTTATTTGCAGATATAAAAGCAATCTCAACACCTGAGAAAAAAGCTGAAAATAATAACGAGATAATTGCAGTTGTTAAAAGCATAATGTAAAGATAATAAAGATTATTCAGTATCTGATTGTAAGTTTATAACACCTGTTATATTTGAAATCGAATAATTTGTAAAATCTGTATTTGAAGTAAAACCGTCACCAATTATCTGCTCTTTATTTGTAGTTACAAAAACCTGACTATTTGTATATATCTTATTTCTTTTTTCATCCCAAAATAAAACTGATGTTTCTAATTTTTTATTATCAATAGAAGATAAGACTACATTTTTTGATGCTGTCATTATTTTATTTTTTTTATCAAGTTCAGCCCTATCCGCTGTTAAAGTAGATTTTATTTCAGCAGAGTCACCATAAAAAAAGATTTCAATACCATTTGTTAGTACTATTTGTGGCTCTTTGTCATGATATCTCTTTATTTTATTAGAGTTAATTTTAACTTTTAAAATTCCATTTTCAGTATGTAAAATTTCAGCTTCTGTGATGGTTTCAATAGCAGATTTATCTAAAGTTATAAAATCTTTAATTGATTCAGTAGTATTAGAACACGAACAAAAAAAAATGAAAAAACATAAGATAGAACGCATATTTTATAATTAGTCACTTGTTCTTACCTTAGTAGATTTATTTATCCAACATTTAACTTCATAATTACTTCCATTATTAACTCCATTAAAAAAACATGTTTCCTTATTAGGAAAATATTTAGAATAAGTATTTATGTTTTTTGATGCTAAGGATTTTGTGTCTGGATCAGATAATGCCCCAATAAAGGCATCAACTGCTATCCAGTATACAGTTTGAGACTCAAATTCTGTACCACAGCTCTTAGCTCCTGCAATATAAATATTGCCTAGACTTATATATGCTTCTCCCCAATTACTTCTTAATGATAGAGCATTGTTTACAGCTTGTCGAGCAGAAGAATAAGAGCCTTGAGATCTGTAAGCGTCAGCCAAAACAAGATAATATTTTGCTTTTTTTGAAGAGTTTTCTTCTGAATCGATTGCTTGTTTCGCAAAAGTTATTGCATCAGAAATTTTACCTTTAGAAATACTCATTTTAGACATTTGATATGCAGATGATGCTGAGGGTTCTAACTCAAATAATCTATTGGAAGCAGAAAAAAATAAATCAGAATCAGTACATTCCTTGTTGCTCAACAATTTTACAATTTTCTTTAGAAGATTGATATCATCGATTTGTGGATTATACTTTTGAGAGAATAAAGATATTAAGTCATCACACTTTGCATATGGAGTAAATAAATCTTCAACTTTTTGTGAATATTGAATAAAATATTTAGTAGATTTTGATTCATTAATAATATTGTAATCTATTATTTCTGAAACAATTGAATATGCGTTTAAAACATCAATACTTGATCTTAATTTAGATTTTTCAAGATTTACCATGGCTTTCATGTAACCATAAACAGCTTGAACAGATGATTTATTTCCATCTAAATCAATAGATATTTTTAAGTATTCAAGTGCCTCTTCACTTCTTGATTTGTCTACACCAAGAAGCTCATACCCCTTAAGTCCCAGAACATAACCTTCCTTACCAAAATATTGAATTCTTTGATCAAAAATCATCATTAAAGTATCAATATGTTTTAACTTATTATTATTATCTGCCTTTATTTTAGCATTTACTATTTTAGGTCCGTTCTTGTATATATTCTGGCTAGCTTGGGGACAATTTTTAAAAGCCCACATCCAAGGACCATAAGCATCTAAGAAATTGCCTTGCTTATAATACTCTCTGAACATTGATAGATTTTCCTTGCATTTTTGCTCATCAATTCCAAACTTACCTTGAGCATTAGATTCAAAATTCAACGAAATAATTAAACAAAATAAAAAGATTTTTTTATACATATTAATCATATTTTCTTTTAACAAACCAAATACCATCATAAGATACACTTAAACCTAATCTTATAAATTGTTCTTTAATTAAATTATTATTATTTGTTCCTCTTTGTCCAATTGTACATGAGAAATCATATTTTGTTCTAGATTTATTCACAGGAATACCAAATCCAAAACTTAAACTATATTCTTCTAATTGTGTGTCTAGAAATTTTAATGGGATATTTCCATAAGAAACACCTATTCTGTAATCTATTTTCTTAAAGTAACTTGTTAGAGAGGAATGATCAGGAGTATATTGCAATCCTGCTGAAATAATTTCACTATTAGCTAAATTATCTTCTTCATCAAACATATTATAATTCTCCCAATTTTGCATACTAAAGTCAGCTATATAAAGCCATTTTTTATTTTTAAGATATGAAATTCCAACTTTGATATGTTGTGGTATAGTTGTAAAACCCCATTGCTCAGAATTGACAAATGTATCAGTAGGAATTTCCGAAAAGCCTGAGTAGTTAAATGCTTCTATCAAATCAGTTTTATGAGCTCTAATTTTCGAGTTATTATTAGCTGTAATACCAATTGTAAAACTCTCATTTTCATTTAATTTATCTTTATATAATAATCCAAATTCATAGAAATACCCTTGCAAGTTAATTTTACTATTCGATCTACTGTTTAAGAAAGAATCATCATTAAAATCTAACTTTTTCCTTCTGTTTAATGATCCAAATAAATAAGATGAATTAAAACCTATTGATAAACCATCAAATAATTCTGCACCTCCTCCAAAATACACCTTACTAATACCACCATCTCCACTATAATTGGCAACTCCAGTATTTAATTCATTAGTATTGTCAATGATCTCAGAACTCATTTCGTAACCTATACTTGAAAATGGAATCATTCCAAAGCTTAATCCTACTCCATTTAAAATGGGGAATCCAACAAGTAAATGACTAAAAGCATTATTATTAGCAATTTGTTGGTCACTTGTGTTTTCAATATTAGTTGTTTGATGCCATCCTCCAGTAGTAAGTAAAAAAGAATTTGGAGTAAAAGCAGAATATGTTGCAGGGTTCGATGAGTTGATAATTTTAGCGTCATTTAACGCAGTAACACTACCTCCTAAAGCAATAGATGATGGTAAAATATTTTGATGTAAATCGCCAAGACCAAATCTTGAATATGGAGAGCTAGTTGATATTTGTGCAATAGTTTCAAATCCAAAACACAAAAACAAAATTGAAGTAACTAATAATTTATTCATTAAAGTCTAATATTTCATTTAATCCAATTAACACTAAATTAGGCTCTGCAAATATGCTCTTTTTTAATTCCTTTTCAAAGTAAAAACAATCACCTCCTGTTACTACAACAATTAACTCAGAATATTGCGCTCTGCAATCAGATATTACAGATTTAATTTCAGCTAAAATACCCTGTTGAACTCCTGAAATAATTGAACTTATGCTATCATCGCCAATAAAAGGAGTTGATTTTTCTAACTTTAACAACGGTAATTTATCAGTAAAAGTATTTAAAGATTGGAAACGCATTTGTATTCCTGGAGAAATTCGCCCACCAAGGTATTTTCCCTCATTACTTATTAAATCAATAGTTAAGCAAGTCCCAGCATCAATAACAACTATATTTTTTTTAGGCCATATTACATTTGCCCCTACAACTCCAGCCAACCTATCATTACCTAATGTATCGAGAGATTTATATTGATTTTTAATAGGAACAAGTATTTCTTTATCTAAAATTACTGCATTGAAATATTTTGAAATTTTTAATAATTCCTCATTTACAGTCTTTACTGTTGAAATAATTGTTGACACAATTTTATAATGAGAAGCAAAATTAATGATGATTTTGAGAGAAAATTCTTGCAATATTTTTGTAGAAACAATTTTTTTTTCATCAAATAAAGCAATTTTAGTATTAGTATTACCTATGTCTATTACAAGTTTCAAAGAATGTAGTTTTTTTCAAAAATATAAAATTACATTATGAATTGATGATTTACAGAAAAAATTACTTCAAATAAAAAAAACGTTTAAATTTGCATTCCATTAAAATGGTGCTATAGCTCAGTTGGTAGAGCAATGGACTGAAAATCCATGTGTCCCTAGTTCGAATCTTGGTAGCACCACTTTTAAAATAAAAAACCCACTACATAAGTGGGTTTTTTATTTTATACAAATTAAAAATATTATTCAATAATTAATTTTTTTGTAAATATATTTTCACCGTCATTTAACTCAACAAAATACAAACCTTTATCAAAATTGGATAAGTCTAATGTAGTATTAACAGCTGAAATAGTGCTATTATATACTTCCTTTGCTAGTACATTTGAGATAGATATATTATAAAAATTTAACTTATCTAATTCGATATTTATTAAACCATTTGAAGGGTTTGGATAAATAAGTAATTTATCACTTAATTTATCAACTACAGACGTAATCACAGATGATGGGTCAAAATTCATACGTACCATAGGCGTAGATACTATGTAATACCATGTTGGAGAACCAGCCGATGATGAACTAAGTCCTAATTCATCAAACAAACTATGTTCACCATTGTACATTGAAGAACCTGAAAGCCCTATATATGATTCTAAAGATGGATGTTGGTATCCAACAATACCAAATTCATATGCATATCCATTTGATAAATTTACTGGGTCAACAAAAGGAATGTCTACCCATGCACCTCTATCCTGAGCTGTAATGGTGTAATCATCAGATTCAGCTATTAAAATTGCACCTCCATTTGCATTAGAAACAGTAGAATCAACTTCATAAATAATTGCTTTAACTTCAGCGCCAACAGTTGAATTATCCGCAATATATGCTCTTAAAGAATATAATTCTTCATCCGCATACATTTCGAATCTTGATGTTATATGATTTTGATCTTCCAGTCCTCCTAATATATAGGATGAAGAGTTAGTAGGTCCGAGATCTTTTCCATAAATGTAATCAGTTATCTCAATATTCTTAGTAGCATAAACAGTTTGTGACAGAATAATACCTGCACCTAAAGAATCTACATTTCCATATATTTCTATTGGAAATGAACCAACAGTGCTAGGTGAAAAAGATGCACCTAGAAATGCACTATCGCCAGGATTTAGTACAACTGAATTAGATGAAGTAACATTTCCTGTTCCAACAATAGAATAATTTAAATCAACCGTTTGAGATACAGTACCTTGATTTCTAAATAAAGCCTCTATTGAATATGGGCGGTTCTGAAGTTGAGATAATGGAGTTACACTATAGTCTAATCCATAGATATCATTTAATCCTGCACCTGAATAATTTAAATAATCAATCCAAAAACCTCCTATTACAACATCTTCCATAGTTACACGGTTTGCTGGTGATTCTACGATTTTAACATCATCAATATACCAACCATATGCTATCCATGTATTATAATAATTTGGATCTGTAGTTGCTAAATTCAAATCTGACGTCCAACTAAATCTTATCCATACTGAAGTTGGTGTCGATCCAATATATGATGCAAGATTAATTTCCCTCAAAGATGGGTTAGGGTATGCCGAGCCACCACTCTGAGTTAACTGACTGTAAGTAGAATTATCTCCAACCGTAGCAAAATTAATACCATCAACGCTTACTTGAATTTCTTGTAAATCATAAAACTTAGCCCCATATTCTTCAAAAGAAAGTGTTGCGTTACCTGAGCCTATAGAGTCAAAAATATTTACAGGTTGAGACATAGTCATAGTATATACAACAGCACCAGCCTGAGTTCCTGGGGTTTGAGTTGGATCACCATTTGAGAGCTCTGCAAAATTACCTCCTGATGTAGATGTTATACCATTTGGACTCCACCATCCGTCTGAATTTTGATCAATTGACCAACCATAATTAGGAGGATTTTGACCATTGTTATCTAACACCCAATCATTGGGGTTCGAAAAATCACTCTCCCATACAATGTTCTGTGAGGGTGTACTTGTGACTCTCTTTTCAGCTTTAACATGATTTTCCTCAAAAAAATTAATCTCTTTTGAACAATCAAATGCCTTTAAATTTTGAGGCTTTACTTGCGCAGATGTATTCAAACACAGAATAAGTGCCAAAAGTGTAATGTATATTTTTTTCATTTTATTACTTTATTTATTAGCTTGTAAATGTACCAAAAAAACATAAAAAAAGCTTGGAAAACCAAGCTTCTCTTATTGCATTATTTATTTAATATTATTCAACAATTAACTTTTCTGAATAAATATTGTTTCCATCACTTAATTCAATTGTATAAACACCAATCTCAAAACTTGATAAATCAACTCTAGTATTAATTTTAAATATTGAATTCGTGTAAACAGTCTGGCCTAAAACATTAACAATTGACAGCTCATATTTAGAAGCCTCATCTAACTCAATTGTAATAAATCCTTTTGTTGGATTAGGGTAAAGGTTAAACATACTTGACTTAACATTAGTAACTGCAGTTGTAGTTGGATTGAAATTCATTCTTAACATTGGAATATCACCAATTGTATACCATCTTGGCCCTGATGTTGAATTAGTTAATATTGCATCTTTATCAAGCAAACCATCTGCTGAGAAAGAGCCTTCTCCTGACAAATCAACTCCAACAGAATCTGTTGGATGTAAATTTGCACCAACAGATATTCTATACATTTTAGTAGATGAAGTTAAAGATTGTGGAGAAATAAATGGAATAGTTACCCATTCCCCTATATCAGCTTGTGTAATTGTATAATCATCAGATTGATCTAGCGGAATAGGATCTCCACCTGCTGGATCTTCTTCATAAATTGAAACATAAACATTAGCTCCTGCAATAGACCAGTCAGAAATATGAACATCTACTGCATATAAATCAACATCCGCATATATATCATAAGATGATGAAACTTCAAAGCCTCCTGGCTGTGGACTAACTCTATTTAACCTCCAGTAACCATCTGCCGAGTTTAAATCCTTTCCATATATGTTGTCAGTAACTGTTGTTATTTTAGTTGCTGTATCCGTATAATTGAAAATTAGACCAACTCCAGCAGAGTCTGCCTCCCCAAACATGTCAATAGTATAAGTTCCTATAGATGTTGGTGAATACTGTGAATTTAATGCAATTGTATCTTCTTGACCAGAGATTAGTACTAATGGATTTGAAGCTCCTGAAAACACATTAAATCCAGAAGCATCTTTTACTTCTACTTTTAATTTAGATGACTGAGTAACTGCTCCGTTATTTTTTAATACACACTCAAAAGCATAGGGATTTGCTATTGCTTGAGCTAATGGATAATATGTGTAATCTTGACCAAGCCCGCCTGCAGGGCCCTGATAACCAAGCCACCATCCCCCTATCACTTCTTCAAAGCATACTAATTGATGATCTGGTGTTTTGATTAATCTTATATCATCTACCATCCAATAATAACATCTTGATGTCCAGCCAAATCTTAAATACACTGTAGATTGACTACCTGCAACTGATGTAATATTAATAATCTCTGACTCAGGATTATTTGACTGTGTGTTATTACTAATGCCACCGTTCACTAAGAAAGGAGTCCAATTAATTGAGTCAGAGCTAACGAATACAGTAGGTGGAGTAAAACTTGTATTCCCTAGATTATTATATCTAAATAAATGTTCAAATTCTAAACTAACTGCAGGATGTAGCGATAAATCAATTGCGTTAGTTGTAAAATATGACTCAATATATTCGTATGTTGTTCCTGAAGGCTGACCATATGAATAATGATTTGCAGAATCAGTATCAGAAATCAAGAAACCATTTGATGCCGTAGTAGATTCTAACTCATTTGAAGCTGATGTTCCATTATTTCCATTCCAGTACCCATAAGTTCCATCAATTGTCCATGCCCAAGGACAAGTAGCTTGTCCTCCTTGTGTATTTACTGAATGTGTTGACCATCCAAGAGGAAATCCAGAACCAAAATCTTCTGACCATAAAATAACAGGAGCTTGTGAATTAGAAATAACTGATTTCGTTTCTAAATTTAAAAACATACTATTTATTTCTTTATTAGATTCAGTCCTTTCAATACTTATCTCCTGAGCAAAAGAATTGTTATAGAATAGTACAATAAAAAGTAATAAATATAAATTTTTCATTTTTTTAAAAATTTTTTTGTTATTATGTAAATGTATAAAAAAAAGCCTGGCAAAACCAGGCTTCTATTATTATATCAGTTATTCAATATTATTCAATAATTAACTTATCTGAATATACTCTATTTCCATCAGTTAATTCAATTGTATAAACACCTGTATCAAAACTTGATAAATCAACGCTAGTATTAATATCAGTTATTGAACTCGTGTAAACGTTCTGTCCTAAAACATTAATAACTGACAGCTCGTATTTAGAGGCGTTATCCAACCCAATTGTAATAAATCCATTTGTTGGATTAGGAAATATGTTAAATATGCTTGTTTTAGCATCTGTAACTGCAGTTGTAGTTGGATTGAAATTCATTCTTAACATTGGAATATCACCAATTGTATACCATCCTGGTTGACCTGCAGTTTCATCTAAAATACCGTCTTTATCAAGTAATCCATCAGCAGAATATTCACCAAGACCAGAAACGCTTACACCAACAGAGTCAGTAGGATGTAGATTTGCACCAACAGCAATTCTGTAAGTTTTAGTAGTTGAAGTTAAAGCCTGAGGAGATATAAATGGAATGGTTACCCATGCTCCAACATCAGCTTGTGTAATTGTATAATCATCAGATTGATCTAGCGGGATAGGATCTCCTCCTGCTGGATCTTCTTCATAAATAACAGCATATACGTTTGACCCAGGAATTGACCAATCAGCGATATGTACGTCTACTGAATATAAATTTACATCAGAGTAGATATCATAAGTTGAAGAAACTTCAAAACCACCTGGCTGTGGACTTACTCTATTTAATCTCCAAGTACCTTCAGGAGAATTAAGATCTTTTCCATAAATATAATCTGTTACCATTGACATCTTAGTGGTAGTATCAGTATAAGTAATTACATTACCCGCACCAGCTGAATCAACTTCACTCCACATTTCTATTGTATACAAACCTTGGGCTGAAGGAGCAAATTGTGAAGTTGTAGCAACAGTGTCTTGCTGTCCCTGTGCTAAAGTCAGTGGATTAGAAGTTCCAGAAAATACATTAGATCCTGAACCATCTTCTACTTCTACTTTTAATGTTGCCTCTTGTGTAGCTATTCCTCCATTTCTCAATACGCATTCAAATGCATAAGGGTTTGCTGTTGCTTGGGCTAGTGGGTAATAAGTATAATCTTGACCAAGTCCACCTGCAGGGCCTTGGTAGCCAATCCACCATCCTCCCATAGATTCATCAGAAGAAACTACTAAATTATCAGGTAATTCAGAAATCGCAACATCATCAATTGGCCAAAACCATCCCCAGTAATCATTATCGTTATAATAAAACTGCACTAAAACTTCAGACTGACCACCCGCAACAGCTGAAATATCATAAACAGACATTTGAGGATTATTAGAAGTTTGTGCTGGATAAGAGTAAGTTTGCTCATTACTAATTTCGTCAACATCTACCCATGTAACACCATTGTCAGGAGAAATTCTAACAATTCTTGTATCATGCCACCATCTAAATGCAGATTGAAATGTAAGTTGTACGTTTAAAAAATTTGTAAGATCGATTGGAGTTGCTGTAGTAGCCTCTGCAATTATAGGTGTCCCATCAAAATCAGTTGTATTATTATAATCAGAACTTATAAAAAGAAATCCATTTGACGCAGTTGACATAGCTAATGGAGTAACACCAGCTGAAGAAGCTGCAGGATATAGATTTGGATCGGACTCAACATACCAATCAATACCTAAAGTACTAGTATTAGTAAATGTCCATGTTGATGCATCATCACAATCGTCTTCCCATATCACATAAGTTGAAGAAGAAGAAGAAGAAGAAGTGGCTGGCACTGCATCTGTATTGGTATATGACACTGAATTTTTGTTGATAGATTTAGTCTTTGGAATATCAACTAAATTTACTTGAGCAAAAGTCATAGTTGTAAATACAAATGCAAGAGTTGAAAGTAAAATTTTTCTCATTATTATTTTTTTAATTATTAATCATGGCAAATATAAAAATAACTAACAAGATAACCAAACTTAACTTTAATCTAATACTCAATTGATATAATCTGAGACAGGATTACATGAGCAAATTAAATTTCTATCACCATGAGCATCGTTAATCCTTCTTACAGATGGCCAAAATTTATGTTTTTTAACCCAATCCAACGGAAAAACAGCTTTATCTCTTGAATATTTTAAATTCCATACATCATTAATTACTAAATCCATAGTATGAGGAGCATTCTTTAACACACAATCTTCTACATTAACATTTCCAGAAATAACATCGTTTATTTCTGATCTAATTGAAATCATAGCTTCACAGAATCTATCTAGCTCTTCTAAACTTTCACTTTCTGTAGGTTCGATCATTAAAGTTCCTACAACAGGAAATGAAACGGTAGGCGCATGAAATCCATAATCCATAAGTCTTTTTGCAATATCTACTACTTCGATACCATATTTTTTGTACATTCTAAAATCTACAATCATTTCGTGAGCAACTCTATCGTAATCGCCTGTATATAGAATATCAAAATTTTTTGATAATTTTTGCTTTATATAATTAGCATTTAAAATTGCAACTTCCGTAGATTTTCTTAATCCATCAGCACCTAACATTTTTATATATGCATATGAAATTGTTAATATTAAAGCGCTTCCCCATGGTGCAGAAGAAATAGACATACCTTGATCTCCTCCCATTTTTACAAGTGGACTATTTGGAAGAAATGGCTTTAGATGTTTTACGACTCCAATTGGACCTACTCCAGGCCCACCACCACCATGAGGTATTGAAAAAGTTTTATGCAAATTTAAATGACAGACATCAGCGCCAATAATAGCGGGATTTGTAATTCCTACTTGAGCGTTCATGTTTGCACCATCCATATAAACTTGCCCCCCATTCTTATGAATTATATTAGTTATTTTTATTATTTCTTCTTCATACACTCCATGAGTTGATGGATATGTTATCATTAGAGCAGCTAGATTTTCTGAATATTCTACAGCTTTCTCGTTCAACGCAACAACATCAATATTACCATCTGCATCACATGGCGTAACAACTACTTTCATTCCAGCCATAACTGCAGAAGCAGGATTTGTTCCGTGTGCTGAAGATGGAATTAAACAAATATCCCTTTGATTATCACCTCGGCTTTGATGATAAGATCTAATAACCATAAGTCCAGCAAACTCTCCTTGAGCGCCTGAATTTGGCTGTAGGCTCATGGCATCAAATCCAGTAATCTCACAAAGCATCTCCTCTAATTCATGAAACATTATATGATAACCTCTAGCTTGATGAAATGGAGCAAATGGATGTAGATTTCCAAATTCTGACCAACTCAAGGGAAAAAGTTGAGATGCGGCATTTAATTTCATTGTACATGATCCAAGAGGAATCATAGAATATGTTAGAGACAAATCTTTATTCTCCAAACTCTTTATGTATCGCATCATATCAGTTTCAGAATGATATTTCTCAAACACCTCATTATCCATGAAAGATGTTTGTCTGTATAACACATTTGGGATTCTAGCAGTAGCAAGGGTATAGTCTCCACTAAGAACTTCTTTAATTAAATTAGTTGAATCAGAATGATTGCAACTATTCGCAAATATTTCTAGAATATCATTTATGTTCTCTAAATCGTCTTTCTCGTCAATGCTGATAGAAAGATGCTTTTCATCTATATAATTAAAATTAATTTTTGCATCCTCAGCATAAGTTTTTATATTTTCCATTGAAACATTACCTACGTTTATTTCAAGAGTATCAAAATATACTGTATTTAACTGATGAAAACCCAATTGTGTTAATCCTTCAGCGAGAGCTGCAGTTAGTGCATGTATTTTTTTACTGATTGCTCGTAATCCATTCTTACCATGATACACTGCATACATACCTGCCATTACTGCTAACAAAACTTGAGCAGTACAGATGTTAGATGTAGCATTTTCTCTTTTAATGTGTTGCTCTCTAGTTTGTAGGGCCATTCGAAGTGCACGTTTACCATCCTTATCTTCTGAAACTCCAATTATTCTTCCGGGAATATTTCTTTTGAACTTACTTTTAGTTGCAAAATATGCAGCATGTGGACCTCCGTATCCCATCGGAATTCCAAATCTCTGTGTTGTACCAACAACTACATCAGCTCCCCATTCTCCAGGTGGCGTCAACAATGTCAAGCTTAATAAATCTGCAGAAACAATAATACTCAAGTCATTTGATTTAGCTAATTCTGTAAATTTTGTATAATCAATAACTGATCCATATTTTGCTGGATACTGAACTATACATCCAAAAAAAGTTTCATCAATCTTAACATTATTGTGATTACCTATAATCAAATCAATTCCTAAAGGAATTGCTCTAGTTTTAATTATTTCAATTGTTTGTGGATAACACAATTCAGAAACAAAAAATTTGACAACATTTGATTTTTTTTGAGAACGACTTCTTGCACCAAATAGCATAGCCATTGCTTCTGCTGCTGCCGTACCTTCATCAAGTAGTGATGCATTAGCAATTTCCATTGCTGTTAAATCAATAATCATTGTTTGAAAATTTAACAATGCTTCCAGTCTACCTTGAGCAATTTCAGCTTGATAAGGAGTATATGCGGTATACCATCCAGGATTTTCTAAAACATTTCTTTGAATCACTCCAGGTAAAATTGTATTAAAGTAGCCCATTCCAATATTTGAACGATAACTCTTGTTTTTCTGAGCAATCTTTCGCATATGATCAATGAACCTACTTTCAGACAAAGAAGATGGTAAGTTCATGTTTTCTTTTAAATGAATCTTCTTCGGTATTGTTTGATCAATTAGCTGACTGACTGACTTTACACCAATGATATCAAGCATCGTTTCAACATCATGATTCCTTGGCCCAATATGCCTATCTGTAAAATTATATATGCTCATTGTTTTAAATTTTAGAATGCAAAAATACTACACTTTTAAAGATAAAAAAAGAAATAATATGACTTGTTTTAATGAATTTAAAATGAGTTTTTTGAGTAAAAACTTCTAATAATTATACAATTGTACTTTATAAGATTACTTTTGCAAAAAATTAAATCATGAAATTTTCTGAAACTAATCTAGATAAGCATCTTCAGCAGGCTGTAGCAAATTTAGGATTTGAAACCTTAACTCCTATACAGCAAGAAGTAATTCCCTTCCTTCTTGAAAATGATAATGATCTAATTGCCTTAGCTCAAACAGGTACTGGTAAGACAGCCGCATTTGGTCTGCCAGTGCTAAATAAAATTAAACTTAGCAGAAAACTTCCACAAGCAATAATTCTTTGCCCAACAAGAGAGCTCTGCTTACAAATATCAAAAGATATGCAATCCTATTCCAGCCTAACAAAAGGATTAAAAGTAACACCAGTATATGGTGGTACTAGCATTGTTCCTCAGATTAAAACATTAAAATCAGGCACACATATTATTGTTGGTACTCCAGGTAGAGTAATTGATTTAATTAATAGAAAATCATTAAAACTAAAAGATATACAATCTGTAATTTTAGATGAAGCAGATGAAATGCTCAATATGGGATTTAAAGACGATCTAGATACTATCTTAGCAGAAACTCCAGTAGAAAAACAAACATTATTATTTTCAGCAACTATGCCAAAAGAGGTTATGAGAATAAGTAAAAATTATATGTCGAATCCTAAAACTATTGAAGTAGCTAGTAGAAACGAAGGAACAAAGAATGTTGATCATCATTACTATATGGTTAATGCAAGGGATAAATATAAGGCATTAAGAAGAATATGTGATGTAAACCCAAACATCTATGGTATCGTTTTTTGCAGAACTAGAAGAGAAACAGCAGATATTGCTGACAAATTAATGCAAGATGGATATAATGCTGATGCAATTCACGGAGAACTATCACAAGCACAAAGGGATCATGTTATGTCAAGGTTTAGACAAAAAAAACTTCAGATTTTAGTTGCAACTGATGTTGCAGCAAGAGGAATCGATATTAATGATCTTTCTCATGTCATAAATTACAATTTACCTGATGATAACGAGGTTTATGTACATCGTTCGGGCAGAACAGGTAGGGCAGGCAAAAAAGGTGTCTCAATTATTATTGCTCACAGCAGGGAAGGACGAAAGCTTAGGGAAATTGAAAAAATGATAAAGAGAGAATTAATCATTCAACAAGTACCTAAAGGAGACGAAATTTGTAAAATTCAGTTAATGACACTTATTGATAAAGTAGTTGCCACCGAAATAAATCAACAAATCAATAAATATCTTCCCTCAATTGTAGAAAAACTAATTCATTTAGATAAAGAAGAGCTAATAAAACACTTCGTTTCTACAGAATTTAATAGATTTTTATCTTTTTATAAAAATGCACCCGATTTAAATGTCTCCTCTAACAACAAAAGAGACAAAAATGAAAGAAAAGATCGCTCAAATAGCAGGGGTGAAAGAGTTGGTCATGCTGAAAAAGGTCATACAAGGTTTTTCATCAATTTAGGAAAAGAAAAAGACTTGCAAACTCACAACTTAATAGGCTTAATAAATGAATATACAAAAAATAGAAATCTACCCATTGGAAAAATTGATATAATGAGAAAATTTTCTTTTTTTGAAATACCTTCAGAATTTGAGAGTGAAGTTCTAAGAGGATTAGGAAATGCTAATTGGAATGGAAACAGGGTTAATGTAGAAGTTTCTCAAGCTCCTAGCAAACAACGCTCTAGTAGAGTTGATAATCAGACAAGAAAAAGAAAAAAAAACAACAGTTTTACAGACTCTAATAAAAGGAAAAAACAAAATTCAAGTAAGAGTTTTGATTCAAAATCAAAAAGCAAAACATCAAAAAAAGAAGACAGTAGAAATTACTCGACAGGAAGTGGTAATGATGTAGAAAGATCTTCATTTAAAGGAAGGTTTAATGCCGCTGCAAAAAGAAAAAGAAGATCTTGATAAATTATTTTTTTCCTGACACAAAATCTTTAAGATAATAAGGTTCATAATAAGCAATATCTTCAAAATACTTGTTCGCATATTTATAATTGATTAATTCCCCCATTTCTTTTGCTGATGGAAAGACTCCATCATAAAAACAAGCATTTTTATTATTGATAATCTCTTTGCATTTCATTGCACCATCGCCAAAAAAAAGAACCTTTTCAGTTAGAAATTCAGAATAAGTATTTTCATCAACAACATCGGCTCTTATTTCTCTTACCTCATTGTTAAACTGATCGTATAATGATGAGTACACTTCCATACGTCTTGCATCAATCATTGGACAAAAATATTTATACTTTTTAATTTTAGATACAGTTAGTGCCATATTTTGCAAAGTAGAAACAGCAATTAATGGGATATCTAATGAATAACATAACCCCTTCGCAGTAGAAGTCCCAATTCTCAAGCCAGTAAATGATCCGGGACCTTTACTAACAGCTACACAATCTAAATCAATCATATTTTTTTTAGCTTGACTCATTACATCTTGAATAAATATTATTAAGCTTTCAGAATGAATATAATTCGAAGAATTTTGTTCTTTAAAACAGATTAAAATCTCATTTTCAAAAAGAGCAACTGAGCAGTTTTTTGTAGTAGTTTCTACAGCTAATATCAAAGACATTATATATCGTAATATTTATTAAATAGGTCACTAATGATTCCAAAATTTAAAAATCTAGTTTCTAAGTTTTCATTTTCATTTTCAAAATTCCTAAAAGTAAATCCAAGATTAATTTTAAGGTTGGTAAGAGGATTAATAACATAGCCTATATTTAAACTTCCACTTTTAATTTTTGAAAGATTTCCTTGATACATTTCAATACCAATATCTGAAGGCCTTCCTGTTCCTATGTTAATCAAATTTGCTTCTTGTGCAAAATTACCAGTACTTAAAAAAAGATCACTACCATAAGATATTGGATCACCATCAATTTGCCCACCATATTTTGCGCTCATCATTTTAATATCAAAAACAAACCTATTTATGCTATAAGTTGCCATCAATAATAGTTCAGAAAAGTTAGCCCCAAGAGGATGAGCTAAAGGCTGATTGTAATGTGCGTAATTTTGAGTAGGATTATTATGAGCGTATGTGTAAGGTCTTACATAATTGTATTCTGCATGTAAACTCAACTTGTCAACATTAAAAAAATTAAAGATTTTATATCCTATTTGATAGCCAAATTTATTTGCCCAACTATTTTTTGTTCTTAAGTACTCAACACTAAATTCATCAAGAATCAATTGTCCATATAAATAAGATGATGTTAAAGTGTATTTAGCATTTAAACCTACAAGAATATTATCAGGAGAATTTATTGAGAATTCAACTGGTCGGAATAAAGCAATTGGATTTAAGTAATTTATATCAAACCCATTACTACCAGGAGAATGATTTGCTCTCCATATAACAGATTCAAAAAGTGATATATTAAGTTTTGACGACAGATTCATACTCAAATAATGCGATGATAAATATTTTTTAGGATATCCCATCTGGTCCCAGTTATCTAATGAGTTTGTTTCAAAATAATTAATATCCATCAATTCTGCATAGAAATTTGTGTACTGAATTTTCCAAAAATTAGTTTGCAGCTTTAAATACGGATAGTTAAAAGTATTATCCGAAAGTAGTAATGACCTGTATCCATCACCTATGAAATTTTTTCCATGACCAAACTGCATGCTAAACATTGAATTTGGAGTATAGGTAACATGTCCTGAAGACATAGCATAATCGAATCCATCTTCTTTAAAATTTCTAGCAAAACCTTGACCTGGAACTATTTTATTATTAAGAATATATGCATTTAAATAATTTGGGAAAACCGCTTGATTTTCAAGAAAACTAGTACAAAACGAAATGGTACTACCAAGCATCCCTTTAACTAAATAACCTCTAGAATTAACAAAGGTTTTTTTTGAGTCAATTAACTCACTTCCAGCAGATAAATTCAACAATGGTGAAACAACAACGCTATAATCTTTTCCTTTAATTACAAATAAATGTTCGTTAAAAGTTTTTTTCAATATCCAACTAGTATAGTTATTCACATATCCTATTTGACTTATTGAATCCATTTTAAAATTTTCAGATACTAGAATAGGTTTGAAAGAAGTATGTAAATTAGTAGAATCTATGTATAATATTTTTTTAAAATCTAAACTGTAACAATTTGATAAAGGTAAATTCTTATTTTGAGAAAAAGATAAAACGTTTATTGTAAGAAATAAAAGAATGAAGATGAATCGTATCATTTTTTCACTCTTAGATTGTAAAATGGAATGTAAAGAAACAAAAAACTGATTAAGGCTAAAATAGCAATAGAATAATTAATATTAATGTCATATAACATTAAAATATAAGTTAATAAGATAATTATTAAAGCAAAGCAATATAAGATATATGAAGTTTTTTTGTGATCAAATCCTAAACCTAACAAGTTATGATGAATGTGATCTTTTCCTGCTCGCAAAGGATGATCTCCTCTTTTAATTCTAATTATGAAAACTCTAAGTGAGTCAAATAGAGGTATTGCTAATAAAGATATAGCAATTAAAGGTCCCGAATTTTTATGATCTACATTATTAAAATCAAAAATACTATACTTAACCATGTTAACAGCTAAGATTGAAAATATGAATCCAATTAATAATGAACCAGTATCTCCCATAAATATTTTTGCTGGATGATAATTATACTTTAGAAAACCAAATAATGCACCAGTTAATGAAAATGCTAAAACAGCAATGTTATATTGATTCATGTACATCGCACAAAATCCAAATATAGTTGCCGCTATTATACCTAAACCTGAAGCTAGACCATCAATACCATCAATTAAATTATATCCATTAGTAATTACAATAAAAACAAAAACTGAAAACAATATGGAAACAAAGTAAGGCAACTCATAAACCCCTAGAACTCCATGAAAGCTACCTATCCTTAAATTACCATATAAAACTAGTATAAGACTAATGAAAATTTGAATAAATAATTTTTTGTAAGCACCTATTTCAGTTAGATCATCTAAAACACCAAGAATAAAGGTTAAGATAAAACATAGTGTCATAACTCTTACTGCACCTAATTCTCCATAAAGAGTACTAGATAAAATGATAGCTATAGCAATGGGAATACCACCTAAATTTGGTATTATACCGCTATGAGATGATCGTAACTCTGATTGTGCTCCGAGTTGATGTTTTTTTGAAATATGTATTATGAACGGCATTAAAAAAAAAGAAATAATTAGAGAAGAAAAAAAAGCAAGCAGATAATATATTTCAGAATCAAAGATCATTTCACAAATTTAAGAATTTATATTAGACAAACTTCTTGTCCAAGATGCTAAAGTATATTTATTATCAACTTTAACTGTTGATAGATTCATTGAATTTCCTGCCTCAATATCAGAGTCTGAATCACCAATAAGATACGAATTTTCAATATTAATTTCTGGAAAATCTAATAGTGCTTGCTGAATCATTCCAGCTTTTGGTTTTCGACAATTACATGATTCAATAATCAGATGCGGACAATAATAAATTTTAGTAATAACTCCGGAATGATTAATGATTTCACTTAGCATTTGATTATGAATATCAGAAAGCTTATCAGGCGTTAATATTTTCTTTCCAATACATTGCTGATTTGTAACAATGAATATTCTTTTAAAAATTTTTGAGAGTTTTGAAATAGCCTTAAGAGCATCAGGCATGAATTTAAAACTTTCAAAATCACAAACATACCCATCTAATTTTTTATTTATAACACCATCTCTATCTAAAAAAAGAGTGTCGAACCTATGCATTTAAAAATATTTCTTCTTCAATAATCTGACAGATTATATGTCCAAATAATATGTGTGACTCCTGAACTCTTGGCGTATCATCATTAGCTGAATGTAATGTCAAATCACATAAATCACTTAATTGACCTCCATTTTTTCCTGTAAACCCAATTGTGTACACTCCCATTTCTTTAGCTTTTTTAATAGCATTAATGATATTTTCAGAGTTACCTGATGTTGATATTGCTATTAGAATATCTCCCTTTTTAGAGGATGCCTCAATCATTCTTGCATATGTTTCTTTAAATCCATAATCATTGGCAACAGCTGTCATGAAGGAAGAATTAACGTGCAAAGCTTCTGCATTCAAAGGAGGTCTATCTTTATAGAACCTACCACTTAATTCTGCCGCAATATGTTGTGCATCAGAAGCACTACCTCCATTTCCACAAAGATGCACTTTCTTGTTATTTTTAAAAGCCTCAATACACATAGAAGTAGCCTTATAAATTGAATCCTTTAACACCTCATTTGTTAATAGACTATTAAAACTAGCAGATGCGCTTTCTATATATTTATTAATTCTAAGTTTCATTGATATTATTTATGCTAAAGTACAATTTTATAAATCTTGATACATTTTTTTTGATAGTCTTCCTATTTTGTTCCAGTTATATTTAGAGCTAATCAATTCTACACCGTTTTTGGTTACTCTATCTAAATTTTCTTTATCAAAAAGAATTTTTTTTAGTCTCTTAGATAAATCAGCACTATTTTCTGTTTGGAAAGTAAATCCATTTACATTGTTTGTAATTAATTCTTCTAGTGGAGATAGATCTGAAACTAAAACCGGTCTTTCATAACTTAAAGCCATCATTAAAACGCCACTCTGATATATCTTTGTGTAGGGTAAAACTACTAAATCACAAGAGCTGTAATATAGCGAAACTTGATTTTCAGAAATAAATTTAGTATGTAAAATAACATTATTAGTTAAATTATACTCATCAATCAAATACTGATACTCATCAAATTTATCATGCCAAGGTTTTCCAGCTACTAATAAAATTATTTCTGGAAATTCTAAAACTATATCTTGAAATGCCTTTAACAAGACATCCAAACCCTTTACTTTTTTTATCATACCAAAAAACAATAGGATTTTCTTGTCTTTTGGAAGGTTAAGCTGATCTCTAGACTTAGCTTGACTAGTTTGGAGATTTATAAATGGTATATAATTTCCATGCGGTATTATATAAATTTTCTTGTTTAAATTATTATGAATCTTTAGTATTTCATTTTTACTAAATTGATTGTGAGTTGTGATTGAATCAGCCAAATTATATGCTAATTTAGAAATTATATGAAAGTCTTTTTGGTCAGAAAATGAGTTAACATCATGAACTGTCAGAGCAGCCTTACCAAAGATAGCTTTAACTAAACAAATATTAAATAACACAAGGATATTTGTATAAAATATATGAAAATGAAATATTTTATATCCTGAAAATCTTGCGTGTATAATTGACCTGCATGAATCTTTAATCCAGATTAAACCATTAATAAAATTAGATTTGTTATTAAATATATTTCCGAAATAATTAAAAACACTTAGTTTTATCTTAGAAGGATTAGATGTTACTTTGTTAGTATAAATACGTACAGAAACACCACTATTATGAAGCCCTATAGCTTGACCGAAAGTATACATATGAAAAGAACTGCCATGAGCACCTAAGGGATCTATTATTGCAACTTTAATCTTCATAATTACATTTTGAAACCATTCAAATATGATCTATTAATTAATATCCAGGTTGAAAAACTCTTTTGAATTTTGGGATTAAAAATAAATTTTAAATTGTTTTTAAAAAAAAGCCAAATAATGTAGATAAATGCAAGAAAACCACCAATTTTCCTCAAATAATATATTTGGTTCTTGATAAATTGTTTAATAAAAAAATTACTCTTAAATTTTCTTTTATTTCTATCATTAGGATTTGTTAGTGAACCAACCTTGTGATAAAGCGTAGCTTTTGGAAAATAATATAACTTATGTTCATCTTTTTGCCAAACTCTATATAAGAAATCAGTATCGTCGAAATACACAAAATACTTCTCATCCATGAAGCCAACATCAAGAAAAACTTGTTTTTTAACAAGCAAACAGCATGTAGGTGCATAATTGACTTCAATAGTTTCATTATATTTACAGTCATCTATCTCTTCAAATCCACGATGCTTGGGCTGGTATCCTTTTAATTTACTGAACCAACTACCTGCGTACCAAATTCTTTGCGGATTATCATAAAAAAAAATCTTGGGTGTTATTAAACTGGAATTACATGAAATTTGAGCTTTAACTAAATCATCAATTAAACTAGAACCAAAAACAACATCATTATTAATTATTAACACTTGATCACAATTATGGTCCAAAGCAAGTTTTATACCCTGATTATTTGCCACAGCAACTCCTTTATTTTGATTATTTCTAATTAAATGAATTCTATCTTTATTAGTATTTAATAGAGTTGAAATTGTATCATCTTTAGAGTCATTATCAATAATATATAAAACAAAATTTTGATATGATTGTTTAAAAATACAATTTAAGAAAGGATGTAAAACATCAGCTGAATTATATGTAACTGTTACTAAGCCTATTTTATCCATTTCGAATAGTTTTGATTCAAAAGTTTTGACAGCTTATCAAGTTCAACTTTATAGTACTCTTTTAAATAAATTTGTATCTCAGAATCTAAAGTAGGCTTGTTCTCTTCTGAAAAAAATAATGCTTGTATTTTTGCTTTTATTCTCTCAGAAAAAAAACTACTAGCAAGATCTCTAAAAAAACTGAAAGTATATAGGAGTTCCACGAACTTATTACTTGGTTTAGTGTATTTATTATATACTTTATTTGAATTTAATAACGAGTGCTTTTCAACATTTAAAAATTCATAAACTTTATTCAAAACTTCAGATGATTTGTCAATAAAATCATCATAATCAATTATAAGTATATTTTTTTTACTAAACACATCAAAATAATTTTTAATCTGATGAGTATATTGGCCTAATTCTATGTATTGTTGATAAAATAAAGCTGAATTTTTATGAGTTGATTTTTGATTTACTATTTTTTCGAAACTTTCACTTACAAATCCGAGCCTTCTATCCATTAAATAATGAGAATATGCTCTGTCTAATGGATTCCTAAGCATTATAATTATCTTAGATCTTGAATTGTATTTAAATATTTTTTTTGGAACTTTTTCATAAAACAAATAAGAGACACTAGCCTCTCCTCGAACAAGATTCTTAATATCAGAATAAAGAGAATGATATTTTTTTAAAGATTTAATACTTTCTTTTTTATAGTAAAGACTTTGCTCTTCTGTAAATTCATTAGAAAAATAATCTGGCTCTTTTATAGTACTCATTTCAATTTCAGGGTGTTGACTTAAATAAGAATATAAAGATGTGGTACCTGCTTTAGGAGCGCCTACAATAAAGAAATCTACTTTTGGTTTCAAAAAAATCTTTTTTTAATTAATTCATGCAAGTTATTTACTCTGTGTAGATTAAAAAGAAATGCAAATAACACTTTAAATGGGAGAGTTATGAAATAAAATAACGCTAATAATGGAGGAATATTAAATGTTTGTTTACTATATCCAAACTTATTCATCATCTCTGACGAAAAAACTTGAGAAAGATAAATCTCAGCCATCGTTAAACCCCCATTCTTCCATTTATTAATTTTTGTTTTATCAATTATATTTTTTGATTTAGAATCAAATTCCATAGATGATCCAAGTAAGGGAACTTCAAGCATCGTTTCATTAAATTTAATATCTACAAAATCACATACTTCTTTGAGCTTATTTTCAGAGTCATTTAGTAAATCTTCAAATTTAATTATTTTAACATTTGGATGATTTAAATACTTATTTGTATGCTTCAAAGATGATGACCATATTTTAGATGTTAAGATGGGATGATAGTTAACAAATGCTCTTACCATTTCAAAAAACGGAATAGATCTTGCTCCAAGATACCTCCTTCTCCATTTATTTTTTTGAGACAACAGAACATCTCTTTGATCTCTTACCAAATTAATAACTTTAGCTCCAGGAAAATAATTTAAGATTTCATTAAGATAATATAAATTAGCAGGAGTCTGCTCACAAGAAATAATAGCACCTTTTTTTTTAGTAATATAATCTAAAAAACTAGAATATAATTTTAAAGGGTCTTCATGTCCTTCACCTAATATTTTTTCAGATTCATGATTAAAAGCATCAAAACCTCTATTATCAAAGATGCCTTGTTGTTGAATACAAAGCAATTTAGACATCATCTCAACTTGTGATTTTTTTGACAATTTTTGATCAGCTTTATTTGACCATAACTTTCCGAAAAAATGCAACTCTTTAAATGTGAACACTTTATTATTATTAGATAAAATACGTCCCATCATAGTAGTTCCACTTCTACTACTACCAACAATAAATATCTGTTTACAATTACTCATCTAGTTTAATAACTTTTATATCTAAACTACCTTTTTTATCTGCTCTGTCATATAAATTAGAGCTACTGTATGACATACGATATTTAAACTCATTTACTAGATAAGTACAACTAAATAAATTTTCTGACCAATCAATCTGATAAGATATGATAACGTTTTTTTTATTATCATAGCATATGTATATGTATGTGTCATCTTCTTTTTTAGAAGTAATCTTAACTACATCACTAGAAAATATCTTACCAATCATTTTAATTGGATAAAATGTACTTCTTATATTTAACTTATTATCACTAAAATTAAAAATAGATCCTGAAAAATCACGTCCGCCCAAATTATGATATGTAGTTAAGTCAACTGAAGATAAATCAGAATTACTTAATAACTCAAGAAAGTACTGAGCAACATAAAGTGATTGCAATAGTGTATTTCCTGTTGTTTTTGACATTTGCAAATTCCATTCTGTGACCCAAATCGGTTTATTAAAAATAGAATTATACATGCTAATTTCAGAAGGATAATCTTTATCAAAATATTTTATAATTTTGTTACGATAAGAATTAAATTCTTCAACAAAATTTGTTTTTTCGATATTTTCAGAAATCATCTTACCATCTAATGATTTGCCTTTAATTACCTTTGCGTATGAATGTATTATGATTGCATCATAAAAATCCATATTTGCAAGTTTTTCATTCCATTTATTATGTCTATGCCCTCTTTTTTTTCCCAAAGGAGCAGCAACTACAGCTGTTTTAATATTTGGAAATCTACTCTTAATAGAATTGGAGCATCTCTTGGAAAAAACAACATAGTCATCAATTGTATATCCTTTAGTATAGTAACTTCTATTAGATAGTTCGCTACCAAGTTCTACACCAATAACTTCAATTGAGTTTTCCTTAAGTTTATCAATCATAAGTATTATATCATTGTCTGAAAGCATAAAAGGATTAGCAACAAGAACAGCTTTAGCGTTTGTTCTCTTAGCTAGTTTAATAAAATCTACAATATAGTCCTGAACATGACTTTTTTGCATACGAGATCTATCCAGTCCCCTCGCTCGCTTTGGAAATTTTCCGCTATGATATTTATCTATTTCATTAAAATCAAAGCCATACCCTTTTCCGTTATAATGATAGAAATTACCTACTGCTCCTCCTGGAAATCTTAACACAACAGGGTTTATCCTTGAAACATTATTTGTAAATAAAGTATCAGAAACATCACAATAAGTAAAAGTGTTAGATGTAGCAAAACCAAAGATATTTTCTCTTATATCTTGAGCAGAAACTATAGAGATACTAATAGTTATGATTAGAATAATAAATCTCATTTTAGAAGCCCTTTTATTCTTAATTCTTTAACTGACTTTTCATAATTATCTTTCTCAATTCTTTGATTTTTAACCCATGAAACAAATTTACTAATTCCTTGTTCGAAACTATATTTTGGGACAAAACCAAGAGTATCTTTAATTTTAGAAAGATCCGCATAATTGTGCCTAATATCTCCAAGCCTATAGTTGCCTGTTATTCTAATTTGACATTTTGGGTTAAGTAATTCTCTAAGAGATTCTGCAACCTTATATACGCTTGTGTTTTTTCCTGATCCAACATTAAAAATCTGATTATCTGCTGCTGAATTTTCAAGACATAAAATTGTGGCATCTACAACGTCTTCAATAAAAATAAAATCTCTACTCTCTAAACCGTCTTCATAAATCTCTAAATCATTCCCATTTAAAAGTCTAGTAGAAAATATTGATAATATTCCTGTATATGGATTTGAAAGAGATTGGCCTGGACCAAAAACATTTTGGTACCTTAAAGAAACTGCTGGTATCTCTAAAGTTTTACCCATTAACATAACCATTTGTTCTTGTTGATGTTTAGTTATTGCATAAATAGATAAAGGATTAATTTGTGACTTTTCATCTGTACCAACCAATTGCAATTCAGTATTACAGACCTTACATTTTAAATTAAAATCTCCATTTCTAATACACCTCTCAACTCGATCTAAGGGATAGGTGTATCCATGCGCCGAGCATTTATACTTTCCTTCTCCATATATTGCTCTTGAGGATGCAACAATTATTTTTTTAAGATTATGATCACCTGTAGCTAAATATTCTAACATATTTGCAGTACCCATAATATTTACATTATTATATTTAGATAATTCATACATTGACTGACCAGTACCAGTTTCAGCAGCTAAGTGAATGAGTAAATCTTGATCTTTAAAAGCTCTTTTCCAAATATCTTTATCACAAACATCGCCTTCAATAAAGATACATTTTTCCCATATCTTTTTTGGATACTGTTTTATTTCCTTAGGGTGAACTTGAGGAGATAAATTATCTAAAATTGTAATTGTATAACCCAAATCATACAACTTCTCACAAAGTTTAGTTCCTATAAAACCCGCACCACCTGTGATTAAAATATTTTTCATGTCTTAATTGACTTAGATTCTAAAATTCTATTAAATAAATACATAAACCCAGAAATAATAAATATAAAGAAAAAAGGCCGAAGTAGTAAAGGTTCGGACATTACAGAGATAAAAATAATAGATATCCACAGCAATCTATTTCTTCTAACAATTTGTTGTTTAATTAGCATATACAAAAATAAGATTGTGGTAGGAAAACCCATGCCAGCCAACACATACATGATAGAATTTGTGCTTCCTTTTGAAGAAGTCTCTAAATTTTGTTGTAATCCATAATCAAAAAGTGCATCGTTAAGATTTGAATTGACATAAAATTCTTCTCTTTCTTTCTGAAAGCTATCTAAATCTAAACCTATTCCAGTAAGAGGGTTTTCAACAGCAATATAAAAAGGCTGAGTAAGATCTATTAGCCTCTTTTGAAATGATGATGATTTTTGTCCATATAACTTGTCAGATAAATTGAAATTAAAAAGAAAATAAAGTGGCAAAGTAATCAATACTAATATCAACAATCTAGAAAATCTCTTATATTCTTTTTGAGAAAAATATACTATTTGTAATAGAATTAAAAACAATCCAGTTGTAGAATAAGTTGAAATAATTGCGAAGATAATTAGTATAAGTAAGCTCTTATTTTTATTGAAGAAAGTTAACTCCAAAAAAAATAAAATATTTAAATAAATCTGTAAAATACCCGGCTCCCAAAAAATGCCAGCATTTCTTTGCAGATCAATCCCAAATAAATTTAGTGCACTGGCTGATTTTGGAGAATAATAAAAAAGATAATTATATACTAAACTATCGTGATGTTGGGAGCTTATCAAGAACAAATCATCTGAAACGAAGAAATAAAATAAGAAGCTTAAAACAGAATGATATAAGATAAGCTTTAGAACAAAATACAAACTATTAAGTAATGATTCTTTTTTTTGATTATTAAAATAAATGAATACAAAAAGAGTAGTTAATATTATAATAATATTAAATGAATATTTAGTTAAAGACTGAAAATTAGTTGCAAAAAAATAATTACAAAAAAACAAGACAAATAAAGTTGTGAAAGATAAAAGTGCAGAGTAGTAATTAGATTTCTTTAACCCCTTACCAACATAAAAGAATCCAAACAATACAGTAAAAAATAAAAAAAGATATGACACATTTCTATTAAAAACAAAAATCAAACCACCCGTGCTTGAAACAAGCGAAAACATTATAAAATTATTTAAAAGTAACTTAACTGACATCAATTTATAATACCTAATTTTTAAATTTTTAATGTAAAGGAACTAACCTAATTTATCGTAAAAATATGAATTTCAATTCACCAGTTCATTCTTTTGTTTAATATTCTTTCTAGTTGCTTGATATCTTCTTTAAAATATTTATTATATAACATCATTTTTACATTTGCATCTAAAATTGGGTGTTTAAATGTAGTGTTATTTAATCTTTGAATTTTATTTCTAATTATTTGTCTAATCTTAATAGAGGGAATTAAATTTTTCAAGATTTTTCTAAACCAGCTTTTACTCTTCATTATTTTTTTAAGTGTTTTTGATATTTCTTTACTTGAAGAATTACTCTTAATATTTATATCTAATGCAACTGTATCATCAATATCTAAAAAATTTAAGATTTTCTTTATTGTTGCTTTTCTGTCTATAACAAATTCATTTTCAAAATGAATAAACAAAAAGTTATCTAAACAAAAATATTCCAAATATCGTTCAAGCATTTGAGAATAAAGACCTTGATTAAGGTATGAATGTCTCAGAAAAGATAAATAGTCTGACTTTTTATTATATTCATACAATCTTTGATCTTCAATTTCTAATGCTTCAAGAAATCTTATGTCTTCATGAGTATCTCTTTTTGAATGCAAATAATGAGAATATGCTCTGTCGACTGGATTTCTTAATAACACAACAAATTTCATGCTGGGACCTAATGTTTCTAAAATTCTCTTTGGCGCATTAGAGTCAAAAAAATATGATGGTGTAAAATCTGCAATAATCTTTTTATTAGCTTTTTTAAAATAATTATCACTGTACCATTGTACACCATTTTTAAAATTTTCAGTAATATCAAAAAAATGTGGCTCTTTGAATTTTGGAATATATATTTCAGGATGTTGAATTAAAATATCATATAATGATGTTGTGCCACTTTTGGTGACTCCTAGACACATGAAGTTAGGAACTTTCATTCTATCCAAAATTTTAAATCTCTATTTAAAAGCTTTGAGAGTTTTAACACATCCGATTTATAAAATAGTTTTAACATTTGATAATCATCAAATGAAATATCTGTTACTTTTTTCTTGTTTAATTTGATAAATAAACGACCTAAAAATTGTCTTACACTTTTGATAGGAAATAAGTATCTAATCATCCGTTTAAAACTATTTCTACCAAAAATATATCTTTTAATATATTGGTTTTTCCATTCCCAGCCTCCAACCATGTAGTTTCTATTTGTATCAACTTTGATATGCTTTAAGCCTAAAAAATCAAATACTTTCTCAATCTCTTTATCAATATTACTTAGATAGTCATCATAAATAATAATATGTACATTTTCTAATTTCTCTAAATATAATTTCACTTGTTTGAAGTATAAACCTAATTCCTGATATCTAGAAGCTGGAGTAATACTTTCATTAGAAAAATATCTTTTTTCTGATATATTCCATGCAGCTTTAAAATCTAATGTATTCTCATTCGAATTAAACCTCTTGACGTGTTGATATCCCGAATATGCTCTATCAATTGGATTCCTTAGCATAATAATTACCTTACTATCTTTTCCAAATTTATTATTTATTTTTGGAATGACTATTTCAGGATACATCAAATACATAACTGAAGATTCACCCCTATATTTTGATTTTTTACCATCTAAAAATAAATCGTAATAATCATTTTTGCAAGTAACGCCATTTAATATTCTAGACTGACCTATTTCATTATTAATTAAATAATGTGGCTCTTTTGGCGTACACATAAAAATATCAGGATGTTGATTTAAATAATTATGTAATGATGTAGTGCCACTTTTTGCAGCCCCTACGATAAATAAATTGGGTTTCGTATTTATCTTGTCCAATGCTCTAAATCTTTATTTATTAACTTACTAAGTTCAAATATATCATCTTTAAAATAGTTATTCAAATGCATCTGCGTTTCTTTATTAATCTTTTTAGTATTATTTTTTGAAAAATTAGAGAGTATCCTATATATGTGTCTCCTAATTTTTTTTGGGAGAATAGATTTAAAAAATATCTTCACAAAGTTATCTTCAATAAAAAGATGCTTGAGAAATGAATTTCTCCATTTTCTACCTCCTCTATTATGTTTTACGTTTAAATTAACATTAATATCATTTTCTACACCAAGAAATTTATATACTTTCATCATCTCTATTTTAGTATTGTCTCTAAAATCGTCATATAAAATAATATGAACATTCTTAAATGTATCTAAATATGCTTTAACCATTTTATAATACATTCCCATGCCTTTGTACATTATCATAGGCGTCATAGTTTTGTCATCTTGCATTCTATTTTCTTCAATAGATAACGCCTCTTCAAAAGATTTCTGCTCTCTAATTCCTTTTGAGACGTGTTGATAAGCAGAATATGCACGCTCAGTAGGATTTCTTAACATTATAATAATTTTAACATCCTTATTTAAATAATGAATAATGTTTTTAATAGCATTATTATAATAATATAAATATAAAACAGTCGCTTCACCAATTGCTATTTCATTATCAACTGCACTAAACAAAGATTTATACTCCTCATAATTCCATACGCCATTATGAAGTCTTTGTTCAACAATTTGTTTTATTAAGAATCGAGGCTCCTTTACTTTCTTTCCTTTAGAATCAAAAGAAGGTAAAAAAATATCAGGGTGCTGGTTTAAATAATTATGTAATGATGATGTTCCGCTTTTAGCAGCACCAACAATTAAAAAATTAGGTAGTTTTGTACTCATCTTTTAAAAACTGGTAGGTAAAATGTAAAAAAGCCAAATTTTCTTTTAACTATTAAAACCATAGCTAAATTCCAAAAAGACAAACTACACATTGAAGCAAAAGCGGCCCCATTAATCCCACTTATCCCGTAACTAGATAAGAGATTATTTTCAGGAATTAAGACAAAATTTAATACAACATTTATAACAGCTCCACAAAACAATAGAAGACCAAAAATATTCTGATTATTAGTCATTTTTAAAATATTTCCTACAGACCCACAGAAAGAGCTAACTAATCTTCCACATGAAAGAAAAATAAATGCAGTTACACCTACTTTAAACTCCTCACCAAATAATGATAATAGATACTCAGGAATAATAAAGAAACCTGCAACAAGAGGAAATGATGTCCAAAATATCATTTTAGTTGACTGTTGAACAACTTTTCTTAATCCATTTATATCGTTTTTACCAAATTTTTCAGCAAATTTTGGAGAAGCTATACTATTGATAGACATTAAAGAAATTGATGCGATCATTGACAATTTAAAAGCAGTAAAATATATACCGACATCTTCTACAGTTGTCATATTACCTAGCATTAATTTATCAATCCATACCATTATAAATTGTACAGACTCTGCAAACATTAATGGAATTGATATACCTATTAATTTAGAATAACTCATGAAATCTTCATTTACACTATCCTTTGAATTTGCATGTTTTATAAGATGATATCTAAATGAAAGGTACGCTAAAAAGGATACTATCAAAACACTTGTTAGATATGCATATATTGGGACTTCTGAATCATTAGTAAATTGATAGATTATTACAATTGCAATTATTGAAATAAGCGCTTGTGACATCCTGTAAAAAAATGAAAATTCCGCTATTTTCTTCAAACCTCTTAAGCTCTCATAATGTAGCATAAAGAAAACCATTGGAATAACAAAAAAAGCATTTAATCTAATATATTTGACATTAATATTAATTAAATCAGCAATTGAATCAGCAAGAAAATACATTAATAAAGATGATAACACTGTTGTTACTGACAATATGTTTACAACTTTCTTTCTAAGATTTAAAACACTTTGCCATTTTTCTTTGGTGGCGTAAGATGCAATAAATCTAATGGAAGCCGTATCAAGACCGAATTTTGCTAAAACACTAAACAGTTTTAATATGGTGATAGCTAAAACATAATCACCCAAACCTTTTGCTCCAAATAAATTTGCAATTATTAGAGTCAAAAGGTAACCAAGAGCTTGACCTCCTAATCGAAAAAAAAAAGAAATTCCACCGCCCTTAATTAGCTCATTAAAATCTTTATCCCCAAGAAGTTTTTGATAACTTTTTTTCATAATTTAAGCCACTAAAAACCAAGGGTTTAAAAGATTTGTTTTATTGTATACAAGTTCCTTATTGGTTTTATACTCTAATACTGAAAAGCCAGCCATTTTTGCAATAGCATGTCCAGCTGCAGTATCCCATTCCATTGTTGGTGCACATCTAGGGTACGCATCAGCCCTTCCTTCAGCAACCATACATAATTTTAAGGAAGATCCTACTGTAATAATATCAACATTAGCATGTATATCTTTTTTTTCTTTAAAAAAGGCTTCTGTTTCTTTTGACATATGAGACCTTGAACCAACAATTACATAATGATCTCTATTTTTTTTAAAAGGTAATTTGTTTGAATCTAAGATCAAATTATCTAGATTGCTAACAATGGAACTATGATTTATTTTATAGGAGCCTAATCCATCTAATGCAAAATATAATTCTTCTTTTACAGGAACATATATTACTCCTAGAATAGGCATTCCATGATGAATAAGAGCAATATTAACTGTAAACTCACCATTTCTTTTGACAAACTCTTTAGTGCCATCCAAAGGGTCAACTATCCATGAATATTCCCAATTTTTTCTTTCTTCAAAAGAAATCTTAGAACCTTCTTCACTCAAAAAAGGGATACCTGTTCTAATCAAATGATTTTCAATGACTACATTGCATTTTTTATCTGCTAATGTTAAAGGAGATTTATCATCTTTATGTTCGACTTCAAAATCAGATGCATAAACATCCATGATTGCACCCCCTCCCTCTATAGATGCATTGATTGCCTTCACTAACAATTCTTTTAGATTCATACTACTATACTTTATTTGGATGCCATATAGTTTTTAATTCCTGACATGTCTCTATAAAAAAAGGAGATTGACTACTGTTATGATCCCAGTTTTTGTGTTTGTAAATTTTCACTCTTTTTAAATTCTCAGAAGATAAATGCTGAATTTCTTTAATCTCCTGATTATTGTCGCCACAATAAATAATTGCATTTACGTCCTTATGAGATGCAAAATGACTGAGTAATTCTTTTCTTTTTCCTGTTAAAATATTTACTACTCCCGCAGGAACATCGGAAGTATTTAACACTTCAGCGAAAGATATACCTACCATAGGGTTTTTTTCAGAAGATAAGATTACGCATGTATTTCCACCTACGATAATTGGTGCAATCACTGAAATCATGCCTAATAATGAATACTCATTTGGAGAAATTACAGAAACAACTCCCACTGATTGTAGAAGTGAGAAATTAAAATGATTTGATGCAACAGGATTAACGGAACTAAAAACCTGCTGGAACTTATCACTCCAACCAGCATAATATATTAATCTATCTATACTTAACTCTACCTCATTCTTTGCATGTAATTTTGACAAGCCTGTCATCATTAACTCTTCAATAAATTGCGATTTTCTACCCTCTAACATTTCTGCAACTCTATAAAGAACTTGACCTCTATTTAGTGATGATTTATTTTGCCAAGACTTCTGAACTTTTCTAGCAAAAACAACCGCGTTTCTAAAATCTTTCCTGGATGAAAGACACATATTTGCTAATAATTCATTGTTACCATTTTTTATTTGAAAATATCTTCCTGATTCTGTTCTTGGAAACTTTCCACCAATGAAGTTTTTATATGTCTTTAAAACATTTATTCTTGCCATTATTTAAATTTTAAATACGCTTTTAGTCCATGCAAACCACCTTCTCTTCCAATTCCACTTTCTTTTACTCCTCCAAATGGAGAGGTTGGATCAAATTTATTATATGTATTTGCCCAAACTACACCAGCATTTAACTCCTTTGTAAGTTTAAAAATCTTTGATCCTTTTTCTGTCCAAACACCTGCAGACAAACCGTAAGGTGTATTGTTAGCTTTTTCTATAACCTCATCAATTGTACGAAAAGTCTGAATAGCCAAAACTGGCCCAAAAATTTCTTCTTGAACAATTGTATGTGATTGTGAAACATTTAAGAATAATGTTGGGGGACACCAATTTCCTGTTTCAGAAATAATACATTTTTTCTGATATATCTCACCTCCTTCTTCCATCCCTATATTTATATACTTTTTTATTGTAGCTAATTGCTCTTTAGAGTTTATTGCTCCAATGTCAGTATTTTTATCAAGAGGATCACCAATAATTAAAGAAGACATTCTTTCTTTCAATTTTTCAATAACAATTTCAGAAATACTTTCTTGTACGAAAAGTCGTGAACCAGCACAACATACATGACCTTGATTAAAAAATATTGCATTAATAATTCCCTCAACTGCTTGATCAATTGCTGCATCAGCAAAAATAATATTAGCCCCTTTACCACCAAGTTCTAAAGTTAATTTCTTATGTGTACCAGCAATACTTCTCTTAATCAACTTCCCTACTTTTGTAGAACCAGTGAATGCAATTTTATCAATATTAGGATGATTTACAATCTCAGAACCTGTTTTCCCACCGCCAGTAACAATATTTACAACTCCCTTTGGAAGACCACTTTCTTGGATGATTTCTGCAAGTTTAAGAGCTGTTAAAGAAGTTGTCTCAGCAGGCTTTAAAACGACTGTATTACCACATGCAATAGCAGGAGCTATTTTCCAAGCGGCCATTAATAAAGGAAAATTCCAAGGAATAATTTGTCCAGCTACACCTATAGGTTCTAGACTTGTATTCGGAAAGGCATACTCTAACTTATCTGCCCAACCTGCATAATAGAAAAAATGATTTGCGGCCAATGGAATATCTATATCTCTTGACTCTCTTATTGGCTTACCTCCATCCATACTTTCAATAACAGCAAATTCCTTTGCTCTTTCCTGTATCATTCTTGCAATTCTAAAAATATATTTCGCTCTTTCTTTCGCCTTAAGTTTAGACCAGCTCTTGAATGCAGAGTTAGCTGCTTTAACTGCCAAATCAATATCTTCTTTATTTGCTTCAGAAATCTTTGCGATGATTTCATCAGTAGCAGGATTTACAGAATTAAAATACTTTCTAGAATTTGACTTTACAAACTTTCCATTAATAAACAAATCATATTTTTCTTTTAATAAAATATGATCTTTACTTTCATTAGCAGTAGTATAATTCCAAATTTTGTTTAAATCTATATTGCTCATATATTAATCTTTTGAAAAATAATCTATCGATTCATAATATCCACTTTCTTGTCTCTGAAGTTGCATTAAAACATCATTTGCCAAACTACTCGCTCCAAACCTAAACAAATCTTTATTCATCCATTCATGTCCTAATGTTTCATTTAACATGACCAAATACTGTAAAGCTATTTTGGCAGAAGAAATCCCTCCAGCCGGTTTCATGCCTATTTTAATTCCTGTTTTCTTATAATAATCTTTTATCGCGTTAAGCATAACATATGTTACAGGCATAGTTGAAGCTGGATTAATTTTTCCTGTTGAGGTTTTAATAAAATCTGCACCTGCATAGATAGCAATTTCACTTGCTTTTCTAACGTTATCTAATGTATCTAGCTCGCCAGTTTCCAAGATCACTTTTAAATGTGCCTTACCACAAACTTCTTTTATAGATGCAATTTCATCAAATACAAAATTATATTCTCCAGCTAAAAACTTGCCTCTTGAAATAACCATATCTATTTCATCAGCACCTTCATTAACTGCAAATTTAGTATCACTTAATTTAACATCTAAGGAGGATTGACCGCTTGGAAAACCAGTAGCAACAGAAGCAACTTTTATTTTTGTCCCTTTTAATTCATTTTTAGCATACTTTACCATAGTGGGATATACACAAACCGCCGCCACTTTAGGAATGCCTTGCAAAGAATCATGTAAATGATTCGCTTTATAACACATTCTTTTAACATTTTCAGGCGTATCTTTTCCATCTAAGGTAGTCAAATCAATCATACTTAGTGCTAAGTGCAATCCGTGTGTTTTTGAAGAATTTTTTATACTTCTTTTACAAAAACGATTAACTCGTTCTTCTACACCAATTTTGTCAATTTTTGGAACAGTTAATAAATTTGGGAAACTCAAAATAATTTATTCTTTAGTAAAGACAAATCTACCATTTTATTCGATATATATCATAGTTTCTAATTCACAAATTTTGATTAAATTGGCCAACTTTATTATGAAAGAAGAAGAAGGAAATATCTTTACAGTTTTTGATGATCTAATCAACAGGAATGAAAAAGAATTATTACTTAATCAAAAATCTAAAGTAATATGGATGACCGGACTCTCAGGTTCAGGCAAAACAACAATAGCAAAAGCGCTAGAAAAAAAACTACATTTAAACAACATTATAAGTCAACTTCATGATGGTGATAATATAAGAGTAGGTATAAGTAATAATCTTTCTTTTTCATCAGAAGATAGGTTAGAAAATATACGACGAATTTCCGAAATATCTAAATTATTTTTAAATTGTGGAATTGTTACGCTTAATTGTTTCATTAGCCCTACAAATGAAATAAGACAAATTGCAAAGGATATTATCGGCGAGAATGATTTTATAGAAATTTATATAAACGCTTCTCTTAAAATTTGTGAAGACAGAGATGTAAAAGGTTTATATAAAAAGGCAAGAAACGGTGAAATCAAAAACTTTACTGGAATAAGCGCAACATATGAAGAGCCAAAACAACCAAATCTAGTAATCAATACAACACTCTTGTCAATTGAGGAATCAGTAAAAAAAATATACGATTACATCTTACCTTTAATTAAAAATAAGTAATGAGCTCATATAATTTAACCCATTTGAAAGAACTTGAATCCGAAGCTATTTTTATATTACGTGAAGTTGCGGCTCAGTTTGAAAAACCTGTTATGCTCTTTTCTGGAGGCAAGGATTCAATTATAATGTTTCATCTTGCTAGAAAAGCTTTCTATCCTGGAAAAATACCATTTCCTTTAATGCATGTAGATACTGGACATAACTTTCCTGAAACTATTACATTTCGAGATAGATTAATAAAAAAAACTGGTGAAACACTTATAATAAAGTACGTTCAAGATTCTATTGACAAAGGAAATGCTGTTGAAGAAACGGGAGCAAATCCATCAAGAAATGGTTTGCAAACTGTGACACTTTTAGAAGGATTAGAAGACGGAAAATATGATTGTGCAATGGGAGGCGCAAGAAGAGATGAAGAAAAGGCTAGAGCTAAAGAGAGATTCTTTTCACATAGAGATGAATTTGGACAATGGAACCCTAAAAATCAAAGACCCGAACTATGGAATCTATTTAATGGAAGAAAAAATATTGGTGAACATTTTAGAGTATTTCCTATTTCTAATTGGACAGAAATGGATGTATGGCAATACATAATGTATGAAAAAATTGATTTGCCATCTTTATACTTTGCGCATCAAAGAGAAGTTGTAAATAGAGACGGTGTGCTGCTTGCAAAATGTGAACATATTTCTTTAAAAGCTGGTGAGCTGTGGAAAAAAATGAGAGTTAGATGTAGAACTATTGGAGATATGACTTGTACAGGTGTTGCAGAATCTGACGCTGATAATATAGAAGCCATTATTAAAGAGGTTGCCACAACAAGGATTACTGAGAGAGGAGGAAGAGCTGATGATAAGAGATCAGAAGCCGCAATGGAGGACAGAAAAAAAGAAGGTTACTTTTAATAAAAAATATGAGCAATATTAAAGGATATTTAGATATGGAATTACTCCGTTTCACCACTGCAGGAAGTGTTGATGACGGGAAAAGTACGTTAATTGGAAGACTACTTTATGATAGTAAAGCAATCTTTGATGACCAAATCAACTTACTTAAAGAAACAAGTAAGCAAAGAGGAGAAGAAGGTCTTAATTTAGCGCTTTTAACAGATGGATTAAGATCTGAAAGAGAACAAGGTATAACAATAGATGTTGCATATAGATACTTTGCTACACCAAAAAGAAAATTTATCATTGCTGACACACCAGGTCACATTCAATACACTAGAAATATGGTTACTGGAGCCTCTACAGCGAATCTAGCTTTGTTATTGATAGATGCTAGGCATGGTGTAGTCGAACAGACAAAAAGACATGCATTTATTGCTTCATTACTACAAATCCCTCACATTGTAGTTTGTATAAATAAAATGGATCTTGTAGATTATAGTAATGAGAGATTTGAAAAAATTATAGCAGATTTTGAAGAGTTTGCATCTAAATTAGAAATAAAAGATGTGAGATTTACGCCAATCTCTGCACTTAATGGAGATAATGTTGTTAAAAGATCATTAAATATGCAATGGTATGATGGATCAACTTTAATGCATCTTCTTGAAAATATTCATATTGGCTCAGATCATAATCATATTGATTGTAGATTTCCTGTTCAGTATGTAGTTAGACCACAATCTAAAGAATTTCCTGATTACCGAGGTTATGCAGGTAGAATTGAAGGTGGGATTTTTAAGCCTGGTGATAAAGTTACGGTATTGCCTTCAGGATTTACATCTTATATAAAATCTATTGACACTTTTAATCAAAGAGTTAAAGAAGCGTTTTCCCCTATGTCTGTTTGCATTACACTTAAAGATGATATAGATGTCAGTAGAGGTGATATGCTTGTAAAAGCAGATAACAAACCAATGATTAATCAAGATGTTGATCTTATGATTTGCTGGATGAATGAAAAAAATATGCTTCTAAAAGGAAAGTACACTATTAGACACACTAGTCAAACAGCAAGATGTATAATTAAAGAAGTGAAATATAAATTAGACATCAATTCATTACACAGATTAAAAGACGATAAAGTAATTGGACTAAATGATATAGGAAGAATAAGCTTACGAGTAACCAAGCCTTTGTTTATTGATAGCTACAGAAGAAACCGAAATACTGGAAGTATAATTTTAATAGATGAAGCTACAAACGAAACAGTTGCAGCTGGAATGATAATTTAATAGAAGACTATTTTTTATTTTTTTCTTGATTCGTAATCTAAAATTAAAAAATAATACATCAATATTCCTAATGAGTAAAGAATTGCTGTAATGTAAAAAATATATGCATATTTTAAACCGAAAGACTTTAAATATCCAAATATTTGAGAACTAAAAAACCAACTACCACTCCAAATTGCCGCCATTACTGCACTTAACATTTCCTGATTTTTTTCTCCGACGTAATTCATTGTAAGCTCTGAAGTCATAGGTGCAGCCATATTCATTAGAGGAGTTCTAATCCAGTAACATACTACAGCAACTGGTAAAGCCCATATATAATTATTATAAAATTCTGTAGTTGCTAATGCCACCAGTGCTAATACAGCTGCTATTTGTGTAAAAGTAATACCTCTTTTAAAGCCAAGTTTTTTTTTAACATCAGGAACTAGTAAAGCAAGTATAGCAACAAATATACTAGCTATACCGCCAATCACAGCAAAATCTGCTGAGTCAATATGGAAATTATGAAAGAAAAATAAATTAATAAAGGGAATTGTAAGTCCCGCTCCTATTGCGATAACCAGCGTTGGAATAATTGCTCTTAATAGTAAGTTCCAATCGTATGAACTCCAATGAAAACTATCTTTATTGCGTACTACTAAATCAACTTTTATTTTCGTTAAGAAATAAACACCTAAGAAACTTACTAGTGTAATCCAAAATAATACTCTACCCTCGTTAAAATCTTCTGTAAATTTGCCAGAAAAAAAAATAACAAGTCCACTTATTATCATTCCGAAACTGTGTGTTGCATAATTTAATGAAATAGCATGTGATTGTTTATGTTCTTCTGTATTACGCATAATATATGGCAAAGAACTTACCTGAAAAAATGTAAAGAAAACTCCCCAAAGAATAAACAATAGAGGTAAATACTGATCCAAATCAAGCTTTACAGCATAAAGCAGTATGATTGCAATAACTGGAACACCGATACTTCCAGAAAGAAAGAATGGCTTTAGTTTTTTACCCTTAATATATCTTCCTAGAGGAAAGGCTAATAACATAACAGCTAAGAATCTATATGAAATAAAATTAGCAATCTCATAATCTTTATAACCTCTTTTCGCAAGATAGATATTTAAAATCAAAAAAAAAGAAGCTCCAACTAATTGAATGAAAAACCCTGCTTTGATCATTAACAAAATATTCTCTTCTAGTTGCAAGTATTTATTAAAAATCTTTTTCAATGTTAGAGTCTAAATATTAAATTCATCAATTTCTTCTAGAATTGTTCTAAAAGATTCTACATGTTTTCCATATTTAGATCTATGCTTTTCTTGAAATTTAATCGAAAAATTGACTTGATATCTATGAAGATCTGACATACTATTACAATAATATGCAATTGCAATGGTAGTGTTAGTATCAGCTTGTGTAATAACTTTATTAATCTGCACTTTTACAAAACATCCACATTGCATTAGCTCAGGAATATGCTCAGACTTCATCCACTGCAACCAATCAATTAAAATATCTTTATCAACACTGCAAGTGACGTTATAAATTATCATTTTAAAATTATTTAGTAAGTTCTCTAATTCTTCTTCTAGATTCTGCAACAAAGATACTACTATTATAGTCTTCTAAAATCTTATTGTATAGCCGCAAAGCTAAAGCATCATCACTTAATAAATCATCATATATTTTTGCGCTTTTGAATAATGCGTCATCAGCAAGTATATCTGAAGACCATTCATCACCAATTTTCTCATAACAATTTAGCGCATTCTCAGGCTGATTAAGCTTAATATAAATATCAGCTTTTCTCATATATATTTCATCAGTTAAAGAATGACCTGGAAATATATTGAGAACTGAATCATATTTAAAAATAGCTAAATCATATTTCTGCTGGTATTTCAATAAATCTGCTCTAGCAAATGTTTGCATCGAGATCTCTGTTGTATCTAAATTAAAGTTGTCAGTAATTAGAAGTGATAATTCCATAGCATTATTAGCAATTAACTTAGATGTAGATGCTTTTAGAGTTTCTAACTGAGCCTGTGCCCATCTAAAATCACCTTGAAAATAAGAAATTTTTGCTCTTCGTAATTTTGCTTCATGCCCTATAGGATCCTCTTTAAAGTCCTTCTCTACTTGAGAATAATACAACATGGATTCCCAGATATTTCCCTTTAATAATAAAATGTCAGCGTACTCCATTTTACATTCTGCTAAGTCAACACTATTTATGCCTTTAATTAGCATTGCTATATTTAACAAACTATCAGCTATGTCTAAATCATATTCATAAAATGCTTTAAAATGAGCATAGTTTGTAAACAAAACAACAGTTTCTTTATTAGCGCCAAGTTCATAGATTATATTTTCATACTGTATATTAATTGCATGATAGTCATTGGTGCTGAATGAACTTTTTTTAGTTAAAGCATATAATCGATTTATATTAGAGTCTATAAATAAAAAATTATTTTTTCCTTTAGAAATAATATAATTATATGCCTCAATTGCCAAACTAAATTCCTCTTTATCTAAAAATGTTGACGCTAAATTATAAACCATCTCCCCGTTTAATTTTGTGCGTTTATCAACTGCTTTAGCTTGAATTAATGCCATCTTATATTCATTATTTTGCATAAAAAGCCAAATCAATATCTCAGTGAAGTCAGTTCTATTTTTCTCATCCCTAACTTTTATAAGTAATAACTTTTTAATTAGCTCATAATTTTTATTACTCCAAATTCCATTATTATCTACAAATTTTTGGATCTTAGATGTTATAACTTGTGATTGTTCAGAGTTCTTCTCCATTACCAATAAATACTCTTCCAACATTAGTTCAACTTCTCCATTTTTAGAATATATACTTGCCTTTTGCATTCCAAAAGTATTATTTGGATTTATTTTTTCTGCTAACCTATATATTTCAAGAGCTTCATTATAAAATTCATACCTAGCAAAAAAACTCGCTGATGAAATAGCTTGCGATCTAACTCCGTTAATCTTATTAATTAATTTAGAATATAAAAAATTTGATCTCTTGCTGTTTCCAGATTTTTTCAAAGCGATTATTTGAGCAATTTTATATTGCAAATTTCTTGAATTGCTCTGTGAAAAACTTTTTGCAATAGCATTTGCATCTTTATAGAGCTCCAATTCTAATAAGGAATTATAGTAGGGTGTAAAATAAGATCCTGAGTAACGAACTGAAGTTAATTCTTTATAAATTTCAATTGCACTTTGATATTCTCCATCAACATAATATCTGTAAGCTTTTTGTTGATCAGATTGTTGCGCAAATAATGAATAAGATGTTAAAAACAATAAAAATAGAAAACGCATTTATTTAATTATATCAAATCCTGTGTAAGCCTGCAGTGCTTTAGGTATTATTATACTGTCAGGTGTTTGATTATTCTCGATAAGGGCTGCATAAATTCTAGGTAAAGCAAGTGCACTTCCATTTAAGGTGTGACAAAATTGATTTTTACCATTACTATCTTTATATCGCAATTTTAATCTATTTGATTGATAATCTTCAAAATTTGAAACAGAACTCACTTCTAACCATTTTTTTTGTCCAGCTGAATACACTTCAAAATCAAAAGTAAGTGCAGAAGTAAATGACAAATCGCCTCCACACAATTTTAAAATTCTGTAGGGTAATTCAAGTTCATCTAATATTGAAGAAACATGCTCAACCATTTCATTTAAAATGTTATAGGAATTTTCAGGACGTTCGATTTGAACAATCTCTACCTTATCAAATTGATGCAATCTATTTAAACCACGAACATCCTTACCATATGAACCAGCTTCACGTCTAAAGCAAGGAGTATATGCTGTACATTTGACAGGAAACTCATTTACAATAATATCCCTGAAAAAATTTGTTACAGGAACCTCTGCCGTAGGAATTAAATATAAATTATCTTCATTAACATGATACATCTGCCCTTCCTTATCAGGCAATGAACCGGTACCAAATCCAGATGCTTCATTAACAAGAAGAGGAGGTAAGTATTCTAAATATCCGGCATTAATATTTTTATCAAGAAAATAAGATATCAGTGCTCTCTGAAGCTTTGCTCCTTTGTTTGTGTAAACAGGAAATCCTGATCCTGTTATTTTATTACCTAAACCGAAATCTATTAACCCATATCTTTCCGTCAAGTCCCAATGAGGTTTTGCTCCATCATATAGCGCAGGAGCCTCTCCTTGCTGTTTTAAAACAAGATTGTCTGAATCTGATTTTCCAGCAGGAACAGATGGGTGAGGAATATTAGGAATTTGAACAAGAAGATCTTTAATCTCTCTTTCTAATTTATTCTGCTTATTTAGAAAAATTTTAGATTCATCTTTAATAATGATAGATTCTTTTTTAAGAGATGTAACTTTATTAGTATCACCTGTTTTATACAGCTTACCTATTTGGCTAGATAAATTATTAGATTTATTGAGTAACTCATCACACTTTATTTGAGCTTCTTTTCTTTGATCATCTAAGTCAATTAACAAGTTGAAGATGTTATTAGCATCAAAGTTTTTAATTTTTAACAACTTGATATACTCCGCTTTATTTTCTCTAATTTTTCTAGTTTGTAACATTATATACTTTTAATTAAAAGCTAAACAAATATAAATAAAAAAAACTCTTGAAAAATCAAGAGCTTTTTGTGAAAATTATAAATTCTTCTTCCGTCTTAGTTAATTACTGATACGATTGATTTATTGTTTTTCTTTTTAGTAAATTTAACTACACCATCAGTTAAAGCAAATAAAGTATGATCTTTACCGATACCAACATTTTCTCCAGGATTATGAACAGTTCCACGCTGTCTTACAATAATATTGCCTGCAGTTAAATTTTGTCCACCAAAAATTTTAACCCCTAAGCGTTTACTTTTAGAATCTCTACCATTTTTAGAACTCCCTGCTCCTTTTTTATGTGCCATTTTATAAAGTTTTTAAAATTCTTACTGTTTAATTTAGTCTTTTTTTGAAGCAACTTTCTTTGCAGGCGCTTTCTTAACTGCGGTTACTTTCTTTGTTGTTTCTTTAGCTATTACTTTTTTTGATGTAGCTGATTTCTCGTCAATTTTAAGGATTTCTAATTTAGTCAAGTACTGTCTGTGACCATTTTTTACTTTATATCCTTTTCTTCTTTTCTTTTTGAAAACTATTACCTTGTCTCCTTTTAAATGCTCAATTACTTTTGCAGTTATTTGAGCTCCTTTTATAACTGGGGCGCCAACATTTACTTTACCAGAATCATCAGTCAATAGAACTTTATCAAAATTTATTTTTGAACCTTCTGCTGCTTCTAACCTGTGTACAAATATATGCTGATCTTTTTCAACTTTAAATTGTTGCCCTGCTATGTCAACTATTGCGTACATTATTATTATTTTTAAAAATGGTTTGCAAAAGTAAACAATATGATAGAAAAAGCAAACTAATCTAACTCTTTTTTACTTATAAAAGGAATTCAAAAAAAATTCAGCTACATATTCTTAAAAACTTTAAATTTGCAAAACAGAAAATAAAAAAATGACAAAGAAAATATTTACAATAGTATTAGTATGTTTTAATATAACTGCTAGTAGTCAAGAAAGATGTGGAACTGAAGCAGTGACTGAGAAAATGTCTAATCTATATCCTGAATATAGAACTGCAAGAGAACAAGTTAATGAGCAAACTAAAGAATGGATAGATAAATTTGGAGATAATAAATTACAAAATATTATTACTATTCCTGTAGTTGTTCATGTAGTTTGGAAAACAAATGCTCAAAACATTTCCGATGCTCAGATACAATCACAAATTGATGTTCTAAATAACGATTACAGAAGAACAAACATTGATCAAATAAACACACCATCAGTATGGCAAGGGATTGCTGCTGACAGTGAAATAGAATTTTGTCTTGCATCTGTTGATCCAAATGGTCAGCCAACAAATGGGATTAACCGTGTCCAGACTACTCACGGACAATTTGGAATGAGTAATGATATTCATACAAGCTCAGCTGGAGGAGCAGACGATTGGCCAAATGATGATTACTTGAATATCTGGGTATGTGATATTAGCAGTGGACTTCTAGGTTACGCAACTCCACCAAGTTTTTTTATTGGCGATGGAGATGGTCTTGTAATTGGTTACAGATATTTTGGGTCAACTGGAGTTGTTCAAGCTCCTTATAACAAAGGTAGAACAGCAACTCATGAAATTGGTCATTGGCTTAATCTTGATCATGTTTGGGGAGGCTGGGGTAGTTGTGGAAATGATCAAGTTAGTGATACTCCAAAACAAGAATCTGAAAACTATTCTTGTCCAGGATTTCCTTTAAATATAAACTCATGCAATACAACAAATCCTAATGGTGATATGTTTATGAATTATATGGACTACACAAATGATGGGTGCATGAATCTCTTTACTAATGGGCAAAAAGCTAGAATGATTGCGGCAATTAATCAGTATAGACCAAATATGTTAGATCAAAACTTGTGTAGTAGCACTACGAATATTTATGAGAACCAAAATACTACAAAAGAATTATTAAAAATTGTGGATGTTTTAGGAAGAGAAACTAATAACCCTATTTTAAATGCAACTTATTTTTACATATATAAAAACGGTACTGTAGAGAAAAAAATTATTGTCAAATAATTATTCTCGATTTACTAAATATACCCCACACAAGATTATTATAAAACCTACAATATGATTGATAGTAATGATCTCCCCATCAATAACACCCCAAAAAATTGCTACAATTGGTATAAGGTAAGTAATTGATGAAGTAAAAATTGCTGTAGATCTATTTAATAATTTATTAAATATGATAGATGCCATTGATGTTCCAAAAATAGACAACAAAGCTATATAACCTAATGCTTTGTAAGCACTATGATGAGTATTCAATTGGTAAAGAAAATCAGTATTTGAAAGGTACACAAAAGAAAATGGACCAATGATAAGAAATGCTATTGCAGTAATTGATGAAGCATTAAGATCTTGCAAGTAATTTTTTATAACATTCATACTCACTGCATAAAATATTGTACCTAATATAACTATATATATATATGTATCTATTATAATTTTTGTATTTAAAGAATTAATTGTTAAAAACAACACCCCTAATAATCCAACTAAGACTCCAATAACATTTGCCTTATTTGGTTTAATTTTAAAAAATAAAAATCCAATAATAATTGTAAATAATGGCACGGTAGAATTTAATATACCTACTAATGAACTATCTAAATACGTTTGAGCCTTTGCAAATAAAATGGCAGGAATTCCATTTCCGAGCAAAGCAGTTATAAGAATAGGAAAAAAATGCCTTCGCTTTACTAACTTAAATGCTTTTGGCATAAGAGGGATTAAAGTAATGAAGGCTATAAAAATCCTAGCATTCGCTACTTGCATATAATTAAATACTTCCAATCCTCTTTTCATTAATATAAATGAACTTCCCCAAATGACAGCTAGTATTGCAACTGAGAAATAATTTTTTATTGTTCTTTCCACCTGAATGTTTCAATTAAATGAATAATATCTTTTTTAAGGAAATTATTAATTGGCAATAGTGAGTCAGTTATCTCACTATTTAAATACAGTGCGCCACGAAAAAAATGATTAACACTATCCGTTAAATAAAATTGAGTAGATGTAGCAGTATTACCATTGTAATTGTACATCAAACCAGTTACATCGAATTCATTATTTTCAAATTCTACTTCAGCAATAGCATCTGCCATTCTATTGTGTTTGTATGCAAGATTTCTTGACGCTTCAATGTGTTTATACAAATCATTTTCTAATGCAACATAAGTTACATGCAGTGTACTATTTTGATTTGGAAAAACTAAATCAAAGCTACAATTACTATTTTTATGAGATATTTTACTATAAATCGGTCTTTCAAAACTAAAATTACAATTAATGTCAGTAGCACTATAGATTTTAGTAGGTAAATTAAATTTAAAAAAAGCTCTTGGTTTTGGAGTATAACTCTCATTACAAGAGAAAAGCACCCAAATTATTAGTAGGCTAAACCTCATCAATAGTTACTTTTATACGTTTTATTCTTCTGAGATCAGCTGACTCTACTACCATTTTAAAATTACATATTTTTCGAATTGTTCCTATTTTTGGTATCTTTCCTTCTAATTCTAAAAATAATCCTGCTAAAGTATCTGAGTCCCCTTTAATTTCATCAAAAAGATGAATTTCATTTTTAGTTATTTTAAGAAAATCATTTAAAGATACAGCACCTTCAAAAATATAATTCTTGTTGTCTAATTTGGAATAAATTTGATTGTCCACATCAAATTCATCATTTATTTCTCCAACAATTTCTTCTAAAAGGTCTTCAAGGGTTACAAGGCCAGAAGTACCACCATATTCATCAACAACAATTGCAAGATGAATTTTTTTTGACTGAAACTCCTTAAGTAAGTCGTTAATCATTTTCGTTTCAGGAATAAAATAAGCATTTCTACATAAACTAATCCAATTAAAATCATTACTCTCATTTAGATGTGGCAGTAAATCTTTAGTATATAAAACCCCAATTACTTTATCAATTTCTTGCTCAAAAACTGGAATTCTAGAGTAGCCTGAACTTATGATAATACTTAACACATCGCTAAATTTTGTTTGTTGATCGATTGCAGAAATGGAAACTCTAGATTTCATTATTTCTTTTACATCTGTATTACCAAACTCAACAATAGATCGCATAATTCGGCGCTCTTGTTCTTTACTTTCGTGCTCTGTGATATCAAGTGCTTTTGAGATTTCCTCTGCAGATACTTCAGTTTGTTTTTTTGATAATTTTTTATCAATAAAGCTAGTTGAAATAACTAATAAAGAACTTAATGGATTAAAGAAATTTTTCAGCAAAACTAATGGTCTACTCATTTTCAAAGAAAATGAAATTGCGTTATTATTTGCATAAACTTTAGGCATAATCTCACCAAACAAAACAAGTAAAGAAGTAATTATTATTATCTGAAATAAAAACTCAAGATTTGAATCCTTAGGAAATGTAATAGCAATGGAAGTTGTATAGGCTGAAATAACTACAATCCCTACATTAATAAAATTATTAATAATTAGAATCGTTGCTAAAAGCTCATTTGGCTTATTAAGCAATTGATTAACTTTGTTATCATCAATCTCTTCAAGCTCTGCGGATGTTAATGAAAAGTATGCGACTTCAGATGCTGAAATGAATGCAGAAGAAATTAGTAATAATAAAATAGCTATTAGACATAAAATAACATCTAAACTAAAGAAATGAAATTCTAAACCATTAAAAATAGATAAGAAAAAAAAGATGGGGACTTCTTCCAATTACATTAATTTAAGTTAAAAAGGGAGGTCATCATTTGTTTCTTGTGTATTTGTTTTTAAAGATGTTTCCTCTGAACTTGGTTTAGCACCTAACATTGTCATATTATCTCCTAATATTTCAGTATTATACCTTGTGTTTCCATCTTTATCTTCCCACTTTCTATTTTTAATCTTACCCTCAATATAGATACTAGAACCTTTTTTTAAATATTTTTCTGCAACTTCAGCCAGGCCTCTCCAAAGCACAATATTATGCCACTCAGTTTGACTAACACGCTCTCCTTGTTTATTCTTATAATTCTCTGTTGTAGCTAAAGAAAAATTAGCAACAGCTACGCCATTATCAAGATACCTTACTTCAGGATCTTTACCTAAATTTCCAACTAAAATTACTTTGTTTACTCCCGCCATAATAAATTTAAATCTTCTAACAAATATACATAATTTATACAATATTATTATCTTTTAGAAACTTATCTAAAAGTCTTGGTACTGGTAAATCACAAATCTTGGAAGACTTTATAAAAGAAAAATATTCCAATTCAAAATTATTCACTTCTAAAGTCCAAAACCTAGAATATAGATGTTGATGTGATAATTTATGAACTGATACATTTGAAACACATATAATCTTGTAATTAATATTTTTAAAAAAAATATTCCATTCATTTGATTTCAATACTTCAGTTTCAGTACTAGGAAATAAAAATTCTATGAAGGGCAAATCATAAAGACCCTTCCAGATTCCATTATTTCTTTTACCAATCAAAATTTCTTTTCTTTTCTTTAATAAAAAATAATTTAAGTAACGCTTCTTAACTTTTAATTTTTTTGATTTAATTGGAAATTTATCAATAGTATTTGTTCTAAAAGCGATGCATTCATTTACAAAAGGACATATTGAACATTTTGGTGATTTCGGTGTACACTGCAAAGCTCCAAATTCCATAATTGCCTGATTATTTTCAGCTGGGTTCAATTTATCTAAAAGTTTTTGAGCTATTTCAATAAAATATTTTTTTCCTATTGTGGAATTAAATGGAAAATTTAAGCCATGTATTCTAGATAATACCCTAATAACATTTCCATCAACAACAGCATAAGGCAATCCAAAAGAAAAAGACGCAACTGCTGCGGCTGTGTAAGTTCCGACCCCTTTAAGCTTTAAAATTTCGTTGTAATTATCTGGAAATTTTCCCTCATAATTTTTGATAATAAATTTAGCAGATTCATGTAAGTTTCGTGCTCTAGAATAATAGCCCAAACCTTGCCATAATTTAAGTACAAGTTCCTGATCAGCTGATGCTAATTTTTGAATAGTCGGAAAGTGCTGGATAAATTTATAATAATAGGGTATTCCTTGCTCCACCTTGGTCTGCTGTAGAATAATCTCTGATATCCAAATAAAATAAGGATTAGTAGTGCTTCTCCATGGTAATTCTCTTTTATTAATCTTATACCATTCAATTAATGTGGAACTAAAATTCATAACTATTTGAAATATAATATCATAGGTAAATTAAAAAATTGAAAGTCATAGTATTATAGCTAAAAAAAAAAGAATATATTTGCGACTCAAAAATAATCAACAATTAATAAACTAAAGCATAAAAATGACAAAAGCAGAACTTGTAAATAAGATAGCTGAAAAAACTGGAGTTGAAAAACTAACAACCTTAGCTATTATTGAGTCAATGATGAATGAAATTAAAAGCTCAATTTGCACAAATGAATCTGTTTTTCTTAGAGGTTTTGGAACTTTTAAAGCTAAAAAAAGAGCTGAAAAGACAGGCAGAAATATTAAAAAAAATACAACAATAATTATTCCTGCACACCATATTCCTGCATTCAAACCTGCTAAAATTTTTGTTGAAGAAACAAAAAATAACCTAAAATAAACTTTTTAGTAAAAGTTAAAAAAATAAAGTATGTCAGGAGCAAAGAAAAAGAAAAGAGTTAAAATCGCCGTACACAAACGAAAGAAACGTTCTAGAAAGAATAGACATAAAACTAAATAGTTTTAATTTATAATTCTAGCAAAAGCCATGAAATACGACTTAATAATCGACTCAAGGCCTTCTGAAGTAGTACTCGCGCTTTTACGAGACGGACTCCTTGTGGAACTACATAAGGAAAAGCACGACAATAATTTCTCAGTGGGCGATATATATTTAGGAAAAGTACGAAAAACTGTTCCTGGATTAAATGCGTCTTTCGTTAATGTAGGTTATGAAAAAGATGGTTTTCTACATTATTTAGACTTAGGGCCTCAATTTAACTCATTAAAAAAATTTACAAACCAAGCTATTCAGAAAAAGCTTAACACTGCTTCTCTTAAAAATTTTAAAAACCAACCAAATTTAAGTAAAGAAGGAGCTATTAATGATGCGCTTAAAGGAGGCGATTTAATTTTAACTCAAATATCGAAAGAGCCAATATCTACAAAAGGTCCTAGACTTACAACAGAAATATCTCTTGCAGGTAGATATATGGTGTTATTACCATTTTCAGACAAAGTATCAATTTCACAAAAAATTGATGACAATGAAGAACAAAAAAGGTTAAAGAAACTAATTCGTAGTATTAAACCACAAGGGTTTGGAGTTATTATTAGAACTGTTGCAATGGGAAAAAAAGTTGCAGAACTTGATACAGATTTAAAAAACCTATACAAAAAGTGGCAAGGAATCAGCAAAAAATTAATAGGAGCCCAACCAAACACAAGAATTCACGGCGAATTAAACAAAGCATCAACTATACTCAGAGACCTCTTAAGTGCAAAATTTAATAGCATCTATGTTAATAATTCTCAACTTCACCAAGAGCTTAAAGAATATTTAACTAGAATTGCACCTAAACAAGAGAAGATAGTTAAATTGCATAAAAAAGAAAGTCAAATTTTTCAAGAATTTAATGTCACAAAACAAATTAAAGGTGCATTTGGAAAAAATGTAACTATGAAAAAAGGAACATACCTTGTAATTGAACATACAGAAGCCTTACATGTAATAGATGTAAATAGCGGTAAAAAAGTTGATGCTAAAAAAGATCAAGAAGAAAATGCACTTGCTGTTAATTTAGAAGCCGCTAATGAAGTTGCAAGACAATTGAGGCTAAGAGATATGGGAGGTATTATTGTTGTAGACTTTATTGACATGAAACATGAAAAAAATAGAACTCTACTTACTGAAAAATTAAAAGAAGCAATGAGTACTGATAAAGCTAAACACAATGTACTTCCTCCCACAAAATTTGGTCTTATTCAAATAACAAGACAAAGAGTTAAGCCTGAAATGAACATAGACACACAAGAAAAGTGTCCAATGTGTACTGGAAATGGGAAGATTGACTCAAGCTTATTAATTATTGATCAAATTGAGACTAAAATCCATAACCTTAGTAGTACATTTGACAAAAATTTAAATATCACAACTCATCCATTTGTTTCTTCATATATAAATCAAAAACGAGGTTGGTTTTCATCTTCAATAAGTAAAAATTGGAGTAAAAGGTTTAGTAAAAATATCACAGTTGTTGGAGACGAAAGGTTGCACCTACTTCAGTATTCAATAATTAAGAAATAAAAAAATTGTGATTAAACTATTCTTTTATACCATATCAAAAGAGGTATAACTGATAATATCATCATCAGCGATCCTACTAAATATCCATACCTAATATTATCGTCAATTTGGAAATAGGAAATTGTAAAAAGACCAATCAGTATCATTCTAAATATAATATTCAACATATTAAAAACAGAGTTTGTCCTTCCAATCAAATTATTTGGTACATTATTAAAGATATATGTTGTTCTAAGAATCCGAACGCCAGCATTTGTAATACCTATTAAAAAATTAACAACAAAAAATATAAATATTAATTTATACATGGCAATTAAGTAGAATGCTACAGAAACAACAAGCATCAGAATTATTACTGCCAATACTGTATTTATATTTTTAAATATTCTTAATATCAAAAAACCTGAAAAAATAGCTCCAAAGGAGTAGTATATTTCAGCTGAAGCGAATGTATTTCCGTCCATTCTTAGAAAATTCTTAACGTATGAAGGAAGTAATACATGTATTTCTACTAATGTAAATGCAAACAACATATAAGATGCTAATCCAAAAATAAAAATATTAAAGTGGTTAGATAAATAATCAAATCCTCCTTTTAATCTGCTTAATAACCTATCGGTATTAACATTTTCATTTAAAATTGGAGTATACCTCATTAAAAGAAAAATAAAAATCACTAACAAATAAGTTATAGCATCCATTAAAAAAATTTCATATATCTCCCATGCTTTAATATTAAATGGAATATAAATTGAAACCCCTGCTATTTCCAAATTATTGTTTGATGTACCAGTAAGTAAAATTGCAGCAAATGCACCAGCTAAAACTGAAGTTACCTGCCCTTGAACTTCAATATAAGAGTTAAGCTTTCCATAGAATTTTGGCTCTGTAATTTCCTGACCAAAAGCATATAAGTTTGGATAATGTATGTTATAGTTAAAAATAGTTACTCCAAATACAAATACTACTAAAATATCATTTAGGCTGCCAGTATAAAAACCAATATATGCTATAATACCAATTAATATACCACAAATTAAATTAATAATTATAAAAAGTTTTTTTCTTGAATATCTATCTACAAGTGTTCCAGCATATATCCCCCAAAAAAGTGTGAGAAAAGTTATTAGTAGATAAGAATTTGCAAAATATCCTGCATTATCAATTACCTTAACAAAATACCAAGGAATAGCTACCATACTGATACCTTGGGCAAAACCAGATATTATATTGGCTAAGAAAAGAAGCGTAATAGTGTGTCTATTTTTCACAGATACAAAAGTACTATTTAAAAACATAAACCCTACATTTGATTTATGGTTGATAAAAGTAATTATGACATAAAAATTTTAATTGAACAATTAAAAAATTATTGCGCAATTCAGGAAAGATGTAGTACAGATATATTAACTAAAATGAAATCATGGCGGATAACCAATAAAAATCAAAACAAAATTTTAAATATACTTATACAAGAAGATTTTATAAATGACAAAAGATATTCCAAATCATTTTGCAGAGGAAAATTTAGAATAAAAAAATGGGGTAAGTTGAAAATCATGAATGAATTAAAAAGAAAAAACATAAATCCCACAACAATAATGAGCTCCTTAAATGAAATTAATGATATTGATTATATTAAAGAATTAGATACTCAATTTAATAAAAAAAAACAGTCAATAAACTCATTAAAATTCTATGACAAGAAGAAAAAGATAGCAATCTATTTAATAGGGAAAGGATATGAAAGTCACTTAGTTTGGGAAAAACTTAGAGAATTAAAAGAATAATTATTTTTGTAAAATGTTAACAAAAGATCACCTAAAAAATCTTTCGAAAAGAAAAAATGAATTATCAAAATTTCTTGATATAGATATTAAAAAAACTAAAATCATGAAATTAGAAGAAATTACTCAATCTGAAAAATTTTGGGAAAATCCAATCAAAGCACAAAAAATATTAAAAAATATTAGTGCTTTAAAGCTCTGGGTAACATCTTTTGAAATCATTGAAAAAAACATAGGAGATCTAGAAGTTTTAATTGAGTTGGAAGCAGATATAAGTGAACTTGAAAGTCAGCTTAGCATTACAAGATTATCAGTAGAAGATCTTGAATTTAAGAATATGTTAAGTGCTGAAGAAGATAACTTATCTGCAGTAATGGTAATAACTCCTGGAGCAGGCGGGACTGAAAGTCAAGACTGGGCAGAAATGATAATGCGCATGTACCTTATGTGGGGAGAGAAAAATCAATACAAAATAAAAACATTAGATATCCAAAAAGCGGAACCTGTTGGAATTAAATCAGTTACACTTGAATTTGAGGGCGAATTTTCCTTTGGACATCTCAAAGGGGAGAGTGGAGTACATAGACTAGTTAGAATATCTCCTTTTGATTCAAATGCTAAGAGACACACATCTTTTGCATCTGTATTTGTTTACCCTTTAGCAGATGATACAATACAAATAGTTATTGATCCCTCAGAAATTAGCTGGGATACTTTCAGAGCAAGTGGAGCTGGTGGACAAGGGGTAAATAAAACTGAATCAGCAGTAAGACTAAAGCACGAGCCAACAGGTATTACAATAGAAAATTCAGAATCAAGGTCACAATTAGAAAATAAGGCAAAAGCAATACAATTATTAAAATCTCAACTTTATGAATTAGAAATACGAAAGATTCAAGAAGAAAAAAATAAACTAAATGGCGAAAAGAAAAAGATAGAATGGGGCTCTCAAATAAGAAACTATGTATTACACCCTTATAAAATGGTTAAGGATTTAAGAACAAGCTACGAAAGCTCAAACCCTGACGCTGTTCTTAATGGGGAAATAAATCCATTCATAAAATCATATCTAATGGAATTTGGACATGAATAAAATAAAAATCTATCACAACACTAATTGCAGTAAAAGTAAAGGAGCACTTGAACTAATTTTAGAAAAAATGAAAATTAAAGTAATTGAATATCTTACACAACCAATTAAGAATTAATTTTAAAAGTTTTTAAATTAAATACATATAATATTGTACAATAAAACGAAAAAGTATGCAAAGAGAATTATCCTAAAATAGAATTTACAGAGAACGAAATAATAACATTAACAATTGAGAATCCAATAATTTTAGAGAGACCTATTGTAATAAATAAGAATTTAGGAGTGAATGATAGACCAGCTGAAAGAGTACTAGAAATTTTTAATTAGGAATTTGATCTTTATCTAATTTCCCCTCTCTAAGCCAGACATAAATAAAATAAGGAACTACTCCACCTAAGAAAAGCAGACACCAAAATGCCATTAAGAAAACAAAAACAAATATTAAAAAGCCTATAAATTTCATAATTAGTAATTTTACACAAAGAAACAATAAGAAATAAGAATATCAAAAGAATTTAAGATGAAATATAGAATAGAAAAAGATACAATGGGAGAAGTAAAAGTTCCTGCAGATAAATATTGGGGAGCGCAAACTCAACGTAGCATCAATAATTTTAAAATTGGAGATACTTCGTCTATGCCTTTAGAAATAATTTATGGATTTGCATATTTAAAAAAAGCTGCAGCTTATACAAACTTTGACCTAGGAACTATATCAAAAGATAAGAAAGATCTAATTTCAAAGGTATGTGATGAGATTATTAGCGGAATTCATGATGAACAGTTTCCTTTAGTTATTTGGCAAACAGGTAGTGGAACTCAAAGCAATATGAATGTTAATGAAGTAATAGCAAATCGGGGTCATGTAATAAATGGAGGGTCATTATCAGATGAAAAAAAGTTTATTCATCCAAATGACGATGTAAATAAGTCGCAAAGCTCAAATGATACATTTCCAACAGGAATGCATATTGCATGCTATAAAATACTTCAAGAAAAAACAATTCCTTCAATAATTAACTTAAGCAAAGAGCTAGGCTCAAAAGCAAGAGATTTTATGGGGATAGTTAAAATTGGAAGAACACATTTAATGGACGCAACACCTCTCAAATTAGGTCAAGTGTTTTCGGGCTATGAAGCTCAATTAAATTTTGGAATAAAATCGTTAAATAATTCTCTTAATCACTTGTCAGAATTAGCACTTGGTGGAACTGCAGTTGGAACAGGAATAAATACACCTAAAGGATATTCAAAATTAGTCGCAAAATATATTGCAGAGTTTACACAACTTCCTTTTGTAACTGCTAATAATAAATTTGAAGCATTAGCAGCTCATGATGCAATTGTTGAATCACATGGTGCACTTAGACAATTAGCAGTTTCATTAAACAAAATTGCTAATGATATACGGATGTTAGCATCTGGACCAAGAAGTGGAATTGGAGAAATTATAATCCCATCAAATGAACCAGGATCATCTATTATGCCAGGAAAAGTTAATCCTACTCAGTGTGAAGCTCTAACAATGGTATGCGCGCAAGTAATTGGAAATGATGCAACTATTAGTGTAGCAGGAATGCAAGGACAATATGAGTTAAATGTATTTAAGCCTGTAATGGCTTACAACTTCCTTCAATCAGCTAGACTTCTTGCAGATTCATGTTTTTCATTTAATGATAATTGTATAATCGGAATTAAGCCAAATCATGCGAATTTGAAAAAAAATCTTGACAATTCACTAATGCTAGTTACCGCATTAAACACTAAAATTGGATATGAGAAATCAGCAGAAATTGCAAAGAACGCTCATACAAATGGTACAACATTAAAAGAAGAAAGTATTAAATCAGGTTATCTTACTGCAGAAGAATTTGATCTATGGGTTCGTCCAGAAGACATGTGCGGGAGCTAAAATTTTTTAGCAATTCCAATATTAACTAAGTGTAAAATTAATTGGAATTGTAAACATGACTCTAACAGGTTTCCCTCTTTGCTTTCCTGCCTTATATTTTGGTAATGATTTAACAACTCTGACAGCCTCTGCATCAAGATTTTTGTCAACACCTCTTACAACTTTAACGTTAGTAACAGCTCCTGATTTATCTACAATAAAACTAACATAAACTTTACCTGTAATATTATATTCCTTAGCGATTGGAGGGTATTTTACATTTTTTTGAATATATTTCATAAGCCCTAGATCCCCTCCTGGAAATTCTGGCATATTTTCCACAACCATAAAGAATTCATCATCAGACTCCTCTTCAATTTCAATCATCTCATCTTCATCTGATTCAGTATCTTCTATCTCAACCTCATCCTCTATTTCAACTTCATCCTCAACAATTTCAATTACTTCGGGTGGCGGTGGCGGTGGCGGTGGCGGTTTTACTTCCTGCTGGGTTATAGGGATAATTTCTTCCTCAAGATCATCAAGACTCAATTGGCCCAAGTTGTATGCGACTTTATCATAGCTTTTCCACTCAAAAGCTCCAAATATGGCAAGCAGGGTAATTATTAATCCTATCTGAAAAAAGAGTCCTTTTTTCTTTTCTAAACTTATTTTTGGGTTTTTCTTTGGTTCCATATATTATTTTTAATCTACCAAATCTTTATAACTAGCACTATTTAACAAGGAATCAAAATCAGTTACATCTGAAATAGAAATTTTGATAATCCATCCATTACCATAGGGGTCTGAATTAATCAATTCTGGCTCCTGTTCTAACTGCTCATTAAAAGAAATTACTTTTCCGCTTACTGGCATAAACAAATCAGAGACAGTCTTTACTGCTTCAATAGAACCAAAAACCTCTTCTTTATCTAAATCTTCACCGTTAGTATCTACATCAACAAAAACTATATCTCCTAACTCACTTTGAGCAAATTCTGTTATACCAATGAATGCAATGTCTCCTTCTATCCTTACCCATTCATGGTCTTTAGTATATTTTAATTCTTCTGGTAAATTCATTTAATATTTTTTTTCAAAAATACATTTTTTTATTGTTCGACAAAATTATCCTGCCAAGGTAAATCTTAAACTAAATCCAATATTTGAAATAGAACTTGGAAATGTTGTAGAAATAAAGGGATTAGTTATTGCTCTATCATAGAAAGCTTTAATATTTAATCTTTGATTAATAACATAATCTGCAGAAAATTTGATCTTAATTACTTGCTGCCCCATCGTTATTTGCTCTAAATCCTCAATTACTTTTCTTATTACTGTTTTGTTATTAATTAAATTAAAATCTAATTTAAGATCTAAATCGCTTGATATTTTTCTACCACCACCTCCAGAAAATAATCTAAATTCAACATCTTGAATTCTATAACCTACGCCTAACACATATTCATTTGATACTGATTCAGTCAATTGATTATTTGCAAGTGATAATGCTAGAACTCTTGATTTTTTAAACTCTACCTTTGTCAAAAGACTACTTTTCCAAGTCATATCTAGCTTAAAAAGCGGGCTGAATTGCTCATTTATAGTGACTTGAGAAATTTCACGATTAACATGATAACTCATATTATTAATATTTATTTCGTCACCATTTTCATAATTAAGATTGGTCTGATATGAACCAACTGAATAAGTTGATCTATAGGCGTGGCTTAAACTAAACTGTTTAAATCTCTTTTTAATGTAAGGTATTTTAACGAATCCATCATAATTAATTCTCCAATTAGGAAGGGGAATAGATGGAAAGGCAGATAGCTTTGAGCTTGCAGGGTCTTTACCACTATACGCAGCAAGAAAAGCAGGAATCATTACCTCTTGAGATGTTGCACCATATCCACCTATCAAAGTAGGAACTGTATCTCCATTGTAAGTAATATATTCAGTTGGAAAGCCTGTAACGGGATCAATCCCTCCATTAAAATTTGGATTATTTGTAGCCAATTGTTTCGCAATAATAATTCTATAATTTCTAAAGTCGTTAAAAGTTTTAGATTCATTATCGACATTATCAAATCTAAATGCTGTTTTCCAAGAAATAAAAGAGATACTAAAACTTCCAGATTCTGTTGGACTAAAGGAATTAAAACCTTCAAAATTATCATCCCACCTATAATATTCAGTATAATTGTTTGATGTAGTTTTATTTGCTGTTAGTTCAATCCTAAATTGCTTGATTGGTTCGATAGTACTTCTTAAAGTTAAATTATCAGATGAATTGGTTTTATACATAGTGTTTAATGAAGGATCTCTTGAAATCCAACCATTATTACTTGCAACACTTCTGATATCTTTTTGGCTACCAAATGCAAATGGTAGTCCAGGTGATAATTGCTCCCAATCCTGTCCAAATGCTTTTGATTGATAAATATATCCTGGCAATAAAGTTCCTTGACTTTGAGAAAAATTAATAGAAACATTTTTTATACCCAACATAAAACGTGTAGCATGTTTTATAAAATTAAATTCACTCTTTTTATCGCTATTCTCTTCTTGTTCTTGTCTATTTCTTACTGCATTTCTACCCCTTGCTCTTCTATTACTTCCTTGGTTTATTCTTTTGAAGTAAGGAACTTTATTATAAAGTGTAGTAAGATTAACTTGACCATTATACTGTTTTGAATTTGAATTTTGTATAGTATTCCCTAAATAAGAAACTGCTGGAGAAGATGCGGTCCAGCTATAGCTTGAATTATAACGGGTATTAAGCGAGATGAAATTTACAATTGGAATTTTATTTAATGGAACTTGATAATTCATACTAAATGTATGATTGTATTGTGTAACTCTACCAAAATTCCACACATTATTCCAAATAGTGTCCATTTTATTACTATACAAAGGATCTGATTTATCTATTTTACCTTCAGGCTCATCAATATTAGCAATTTGATTTACAGAAAAATCAAGTTTTAATGATCTCATAAGATCATACTTAACATCATACGACCTATTCCATCTAAAGAATTTATTATAAGTTGGGAAAATAAGCATATTAGAATTACTGATATTTCTAATTTTTTTCTCGTTGTAAAATCTATCAAAATCTGTTCTGAAAGAAAATGATTTTGGCATAGTGTTAAAATTAAAGTCTTTAATCAGTCTAAAATAAGGTGATTTTGGAAATTTCACTTTAGAAAAAGGTTTTACATTTTTTGGCTTTGTATTATAATTATAAGTGAAAGCTCCTCTATAATTAACAGTTCTGCTATATTCTGTATTTATGTTTCTAATATTAGTTTCATTTTTTGAATAAGATATGGTGAAATTTTCAGCATCATACAATCTTTGTTTTTTGAGTTTTTCACCTTTTTTCTGAACTTTTGTTTTTCTAACATTTGAAAAATTTATACTCTTCCTTTCAACAAAATCTTGTGTTATATTTTTTAACGAATCTTTTTCGGATTTGCTTGATAATGATTGTAATGATGAACTAAGTAGAATATCTGGATCCAAAGGATTATATTGAGGATTTTTAACTGCCTGAGATCTTCCAACATACATTGGAACTTTTAATCCAAAATCATTTGGGAAAAATTTTCCTAAATTAAATGTAGAAGAAAAATCATATTGGTAAGCATTATATTTTTGTCTTTCATTTACCTTTTTTTCAATACTTCCAAAACCGATAGTACTTAAGTTTCCTGATAATGTGACATTTCCAAAATCAGCTAATCTCGCTGTAACACGACTATTTGCAGCAAAACCGCCTTGCTCATCAAATTCTGTAATTCTCAATTCATTTACCCAAATTTGACCACACTTTGACAATCCATCATCTGTATCTCCTACAAACTTCTTTTTTGGATTCCGGACACCTAACATAATCGTTTTTACTTGAGCAAGATTAGGGTTCCCTACTACTGTTACTTTACCTCCACTAACGTATCTAATGTATGGTGTAGATATATCTAGATTATCATTATTTCTTTCTTGCTTTGCAGACAAAAAGATATCAAAGGCAATATCTATTTCATTCTCAGACGGCCAAATGTCATTTGCACTAGATGCACCATGAGCTGTAGCTGACAGAGAAATCTCATACTCATAATAATTTGAAGTAAAATCTGTACCTAACCTTATAAAGCATGACAAATCACCATCCTTTAAGTCGTCTAATTCTCCTTCAGCATGAACAAACATTTTCATTCTCTTATATGTTCTTAAATCAAGATCAGAAGTTTTATAAGTAGCTCTAGAATCACCATCTTTTAAATCACAAACTCTCAAAACTAACGATTGCTCATTTTGTTGCCTTTGACTTGTTGTTGTATTATCCAATTCTTGCTCAATTCCAGGCGGAAGTACATATTTTATTGGATTTCTATTTCCATTTTCTTCAATATTTACTGCCGAAACATCAAATATTGTTGCATCTTGATCATCTACAGGCACATACTCTCCTGGATCTTCTAAAGAAAAGTTATAACGTCTCCATTCTCCTCTTACTAATTCAAAAGTTGCAAATCTGCAAATAATAGGTTCACTAAAGTTATTAAGAGCAAGCCTCATAAATCTAATTGATTTAAAATCTCTAATACCTCCAACAGCCTTATCTGGTTGATAAACAGGTATTCTAAATTGGTACCATTTTATATCTCTTTTGGCACCATTTTCTGTAGATACTGAGGTTTCTAAAACATCAGAAATATAATTTTCACCAACAATCATTCTATCAGGACTCAATTCAATCTTATATTGAAAATAGCTCTCTGTTTCACTTAATGTATTATCTCCATTTAAATCTTCTGAATTTGGTCGTGAAGATGAGGCTGTAGGATAGCTTTCTGGTGAATTATCAGATGTTACAGAGTTACCGTCCATATTATTGATATTTTTATATCTCTCTAAAATTGGAGTAGATTGACTGTCAAAATCACTACCTCTAAAGTAATGAAAATTGTCAGAAGATGGATCTTTAAAAGCTGATTCATAAATAATTGATGAAGATCCATATGCTGATATTAACTGTTGTAAATATATTGAATCAAAGAAAGTTCGTTCATCTACAGTTCTTAATCCATCTAAACCAACATCTTGAAATTGTCTAGATGTCGGGTCATTATCAAACGCATCAACGATAGAGAAATTTGTTGGAACTAGTCCCCAAGCTGTGGTATCAACATCTTCAGGAGTTGACGATATTGGCAACCCATTCTCAAAACTTTTATAGCCATCTTTTAAAACATCTTCAGAAACATTACCTAAGTTAATATACATGTTTCCACCAGAGTGATTTGCTAAACCATCCTCACCATTAAATGGATCCATCATCCAAAACTCAACAAATTCAATATTAGCGGCTTCGAAATCATTTGTTTCTAACCTACGCATCATACCTGACCAATTAGATTTAGGATTTAATAATTTACCATCAGCTCCAATTCCATTAACAGTATAATTGTAGGGCCCTCTTTCTTCTGGGTAATATGCTAAATCTAGTATTGCTAAGTTTGTAATTTGACTTCCTAAGTTTGGATCTTTGTTAGGAAAAACCTCAGTTTCTAATATCTCTCTTGTGTAATGATATGATTTCTGTGCAATAGTATTTCCATTCGCTAAACTTAAAGTCTGATTAATATTAGGAGGTGTAATGGAAGTATTTCTAAAAAACATTGGGTCAATTGTATACCAACTTAACTTAGCCCGTTTAAATCCTAAAATTAAGTCATTATCCTCATTTGAATTCTGAAATATATCTGTTTGCCCTTGCGGAATACTTGATAGCTTCCATGCACTTGTGTTTTTAATATCTATAGAAGATCTGCTAGATTCAAAATCATCAATATATGAAACACCATCATCACCAACAGCATTATGATGTCCAGGAATTAAATGAGCAAACTCTCCAGTTGCTATAAATTTTGATTTTTCTTTTGTTTCAATAAAGGGAAGCTTATCAATCATTTTTGTTAACCACGGAACTTCAGTTTGATAATTCGCATCTAGTCCCCAAATTGTATTTGATATTGGCTCTTGACCGGAATTAATTTTTTGAGTGTAAGGTCGCTCTGATAATCTCAGTACTGTTGCTCCAATTAAAAAGTCTTTGTTAATTTCATAGTCTGCGTGGACACCCAATAAAGTTTTATTTTGGATACCAAACATAGAATTGTTTTCTAATGAAATTTTAATTGGTACACCTGAACTAAGAATTCCGTCATTTATAATTGTTACCCTTCCAAGCATATAATCAACTGTATAATCCTGATCTTCAACTAATTTTTGGGAACCTGCTGTAACTGTTACTGAACCCTCTGGTACATTCATGGCATTTAATCTAATTTCTGCACCTGAGGAGGATTCATATGTACCTTTTAATCTAAATTTATTCTTCTCAGGGAACTGTTGTGCTAGTGTAAGGGTTGAATCGTACAAAATTTGATATGAATATTTTGCAGCTATTGAAGGGTCAGAAAAATTACTGGATAGAAAATTCCCGAAGGGCTCTCTTACAGGAAATATAATTCTTCCATTTGAAGATTTGGCTGTAATTCCTTCAATAAAATCAAAAACACCATCCGATTGCACTTCCATTTGCTGATTGAGCCTATCTAAGTTTAATAACTTTATTAAAGGAACTCCATTTATATTCTCTTCTGTTTCTTCACTTAGATAATTTGTAACTGCTCCCGATTCTTCTGTATTTTCGTATACAACATCTAATATAAAGCCATCTCTGCTCATTTGGTAGGCACCTATTGCATAAATATTCTTCATCATTAAATCCCAATTTGGTAATGATGGGACAAAATTTGTTCCTTTTAACAATTTTAAAATTAATCCATCAGGAGCAGAGGGGCCTGTTGTGCTTAATTCACCAACTTGATAAGTTTCGCTACCAACTGTATATTGAAATGCAACTGCTAATACCTCGTCATTATTTAATGCTTGATTTAACGATATATATCCTAACTGACTGTTAAATGAAAATTCTGTTGAAGATAATTTTCTAGCTCTTTCAAGTTTTTCAAAATCAACACCATTTGACAATGAAGTAGCTTGTAAAATAGAATTGATATTATTTATATTTCTAATATCAGAGTATGTGGTGCTTAGTTGTGTGTATAAATCATTAGCTGCATTATTATCTGGAAAAACTCCATTATTAGAGTTTGTAAATGAGGAATTAAAAATATTAGGACCTGTTTCAGCTAAATCTAAGAAAGCTGCAATATTTCTAGTATCATTTGTTGTACCTGTTTTATTAGTAACCCAGACCTCTATTTTAGTTATATTAATTGAAGAATTAATAAAAGGTAAGTTAGAAAGTGCGTTATCATATTGATCTTTAAAATAGTGCGCTAAAAAATAATGTTTGTTGGATTCATATTGATCTGCATAAACATCAAATTCAGATGTTTGTGCACCACCACTTACCTCAATTTCTGATTTTGTACTTTTTTGTTGCGATAATATACTTGTAATTGTTGTTCTACCAAATTGCATCTGGGTTTTAAGACCAAAAAGAGACTGACTTCCTGTTATTAGAGTCCCATTCAAAGGCAAGCTTACATTTCCAATTTCTATTTTCTTTAAAATCTCATCTTCCATTCCCGTATACTCAACTTTCATCTGATTCTCAAATTCAAATGTAGTTTCTGTATTAAAATTTGCAGTAACTTTCAGTTTACTACCAATTTTACCGATTACATTCATTTGAATTTTTTCTTTGAAATCAAATGATGTTGTCTTTCTCTGTTCTTCTGGCAAAGACGGATTATCAATACTATTGATTTTTAAGCCAAATATTAATTCTGCCGAACCTTGAGGGCGAATATCTACAGCATTTCCTCCAAATACCCTGTCAAATGATTTTCCTGGCACATAAAGCTTTGGTAGTCCAAGAGCTGATGTCTGATTACCAGTACGTTGTTTTGATTGGAGTTTCCAATAATCATAAACTAACTTGTTTTGTTCGTACTCTTGATATTCATTAAAGCTTAGGATTTTTAATCCTTTGAAATCAATTGAACCAACACTTTCTTTTAAAATATATGTATTCGTCTTAGGGTCAAAAACAAAATTTGAAGTATAATTAGAAGGATAGTTCATGAATAATCCACCAAATTCTGTATTAGAAAATGGGAAAGATAAGTCAGGCACTGATAGGGATTGAGACAGTGAGTTTACACTTAATAAAAGTGATATAACTAAAAATGATATTTTATAAAAAAATGCTTTTCTCAATTCTAAAAGAGTTACATCTGACTTAATGCAGTTTTAACTAATTCCTCAACACTACCAATATCAGGATTATTTTTAAGTACTTTATCTATTTTAGATTCTGCACCTTTTTTGGCAAACCCTAATGCAAGTAATGCTGATAACGCTTCAGATTTAATTGTATTGTCTATATTGTCAAACAATAAATCAGAAGTAGGCATTCCTTTAGCAACCTTATCTTTTAAATCAATTATAATACGTTGGGCTGTCTTCCCGCCTATTCCTTTAACACTTTGAATTGCTTTTACATCAGCAGTTGTAATATGATGTATAATCTCTTGAGTGGAATAGGTAGAGAGAATAAGTTGTGCTGTGCTCGGACCAACTCCAGATACTGAAATTAAATTTCTAAATAAATGACGCTCACTTTCAAAATAGAAACCATAAAGAGTATGCGAATCTTCTTTAACAGAAAGATGAGTAAATAATTTACATGCCTCACTATTTATTGAGGAAAAGGTTTGTAAAGATATTTTTATTTTATAACCTATCCCGTTTACATCTACAACAACGTACGTTGGAGTTTTCTCAATTAATTTTCCATTTATATGCGTAATCACCTATTTTATTTTTTAATTGTTTATATAAGCAAATCTAATCATTTGTAATGATGTAGCACTATTAAAAAAGAAAGCCCTACAATTTAATTGTAAGGCTAGATTTTTGGAATCTACAATCTTCTTATTTAACTATTAATTTTTTAGTTGAGATGATGTTTTTATTTTTAACAACATTGCCAAAATACATTCCTTTTGAAAGATCTGAAATATCTACTTTATTATTGTTTGTAGATAAATCAATTGTTTTTACAGTGTTACCTAATACATCAATTAAATTTAAAACAGAAGGTTCTGAAGAGTAATATTCAAAATGTAAAATATTGGTTGCAGGATTTGGGTAAAAATCACTAATGAATTTTTGATCTTCTATATTTGTTGCAGAAGTTATGTCATATGTAACAGTAACACACGTTTGATCATTTGGATTCATTTGATCATAAAAACAATATACGACAGTTGTAATGCCAGGTGTTTCAGCTGGATTATAGTATCCTGAAAAAGCCTCTAAATCGTTATTAGCGTAAGAAAAAGTTTGTCCTGAACCCAATAGCGCGGCGGAACTAGGAGATGTTGAAGATGAAGAGTAGCAATTTCCAGCAAAACAGTAATATGCACCGGCCCAAGTTGGCAAATTCACAGGTGAACTTAAAATAGTTTTCTGACATACTACAGTTATACCCTTATTAGCAGTATTTTTTACATCTAAATGATGAGATATTTCGTTAATTGGATCTCCAGTAAAATACATATCTCCTGTAATAACTAAACTTTGTGCAAACACAAATTGCATGCAAAATAGTAGAGTTAATATGTTAATTATAACTTTCATAGTGTGCAAATATAATTAATTTATTTATTATATGAAAATACGAGCATTTATATTGATAGTTACATTTTCTATGTTTTATCAGTGATAAAACTTAAATATATTACGTATTATTGTGTTATTATTGCATTAAATAAATTACAAAAATACATGTCAAAAAAAATTTTACTTATCAATTTTATGCTGGTAACTTCGTTTTTATCTGCTCAAATTTTTTTCAGAAAATTTCAATTCTGGAATGCCAACTTCATTCACAACGTATGACTTAGATGGATTAAATGCAGATCCAAATTTACCTTGCCCATTCACAGGTTCATTTGTAGTCTGTAGCTATAACGGGGAGATTTTTGCAGCAAGCCCTTCTCAATTTTCACCTTCTGCAGGAACAGCAAATGATTGGATGATTACCCCTGCGATTACTATACCAACTAACACAAATCCAAAAGAGCTTAGGTTTGATGCAAGTGCAGGAAATGCTAATGCTGATGGAGTTGAAGAATATGTCTCAACTTCTGGAAATGACCCATCTGATTTTAACACAACTGCAATATACAATTCAACTTTAGCAGGAGAGCCTGTCAACTAGACAACTAGATCAGTTGATATAACCGCTTATTCTGGACAAACAATCTATATTGCATTTAGAAACCATTCTTACAATAAAGTTGTTTTAGGGATTGATAATATTGAAGTAGTTGAGCTCGATGGAAATGATGCAGAACTTACATCATTAACTTTTCCGCAATACTCAATAATTCCATCAAACATTTCTATTGAAGGAGTTGTCACAAATGTGGGAGGAAATAATATCAGCTCATTAGATTTAGTATGGTCAGATGGAATTAATTCGTATACTGACAACTTAACTGTAAACATTAATCCAGGATTTACTTATTCCTTTATTCATAGTACACCTCTTAATTTTAATATATCTGGCAGTACAAATGTAACGGTTACAATAGATAATGTGAATGGATTAATTGATCCAAATATGTCTGACAACACTTTATCAAAAACCATAACATCTGTTCCTTTTATTCCAACAAAGAGAGTCGTTTTTGAAGAGTCAGGCGGAACATGGTGTCCATTTTGCCCAGAGGGAGTAGTTGCATTAGAGGTGCTAGAGCAAAATTTTCCACTTACTGCAATAGGTATAGCAGTTCATAACAATGATATTATGATGAATAGCACATATGATAATGGTTTAAATATGAGCACATGGCCAAGCGCTAGAATTGATAGAACAATTGAAGCAAATGGTACCTCAGCAGTAAACGAGCAGTCATTTATACAGTATTATAATGAACTTATAAATACATTTTCTCCAGTAGAAATATCTGGAAATGCTATTTTTAATCCATCTTCTAGAAATATTACCATTACATTATCTGGAGAATTTGCTGTTGATTTATCTGGGGATATTCGTTTTAATGCAATAATTGTTGAAAATGGTGTCGGACCTTATAATCAAGCAAATAATTTTACTAACTGGAACCCACCTCTAATTGCTCCAATATCAGGCATTAACTTTAGTTCCTCTCCAAATCCAGTAAATATGTTATTTGATAATGTTGCTAGAAATATCTTAGGAGGATATAATGGCACTAGTGGGAGTTTACCATCAACAATTAATGCTGAAGATGTTTTTAATTACGAGTACAACTATACACTACCTAATAATCAAAATGAAAATAATATTAAAATAGTTGGAATGGTTATTGACAACAATACTGGAGAGATATTAAATGGTGTTCGTTTTGATATGCAATTTGGAACAACAAACATAAGTGAATTATATAATAATTCTGATTTGTTCATTTATCCTAACCCTGCAGAAAATATTATAACTATTAGTAGAGAATATCAATCTGTAAAAATATATAATATCATTGGTGAATTAGTTTTTAATGATAATGCACAAAAATCAATAAACTTAAAGCATCTAAAAAACGGTATCTATTCAGCAAAAATTTACACTAAAGCCGGAATACATAATGAAAAATTTATACTAGAAAGATAGAATTTCTTTTCGCAACCTCTTTTTAGTTACTAATTTATTACTACATTTATTATCATAAGTTAATTAAGCTAGTAATTTGATTATAAATTAACTATATTTGCACGGTAACTAATTAAAAACTAAAAAATGAAAAAAATATTACTACTCATGTGTGTTGCAATATTCACATTTAGCAATTCACATGCTCAATTAGCTGATGGCTCGGTAGCTCCTGATTGGACTTTAACAGATTTAAATGGAACAACACATAACTTATACTCTTATTTAGATAATGGATACACTGTATTTATTGACTTTTCTGCTGTATGGTGTGGCCCTTGTTGGTCTTACCATATTTCTGGCGCTTTGGAAGATTTATACATGAACCACGGACCTGCTGGAATGCCAAATGTTAACGCAAATACTACAGACGATGTTATGGTTTTCTTTATCGAAGGAGATGAAAATACTGTAGGAAACCTTGGAGGTGTTGGAGGAAATACTCAAGGAGATTGGATTACAGGTACACCTTACCCAATTATCTGCACTGATGGAACTGTCAACAATGATGCTGTAACTGGCGATTACGAAATTGGTTACTGGCCAACAGTATACAAAATATGCTCAGATAGAATAGTTACTGAAGCTGGACAAAATTCATCACCATACAGCCTAGTAAATTGCCCACCTCCTGCATCAAATGACAATGACGCTAGAACATTTGATTATTCTGGAGAAACATTAACTTGTGAAGGCGATTTAACACCTGAGGTTATGATTCAAAATTATGGTTTAGTTCCGTTAACATCTGTGAGTGTTGATGTTGAAGTAAATGGCTCTCTTGTTTCAACAACTCCATGGTCAGGAAACTTAACAACTTATGCAACTGACATGATTAGTATTACTCCATTAACTGGATTAAATGCAAATGATGCGGTTACAATGACTGTACATACTCCTAACGGTGTGGTAGATGCAGATCCGTCTAATAACCCATCAATGTCATTTTATGTTGAAATGGCTACTCAAAATACAGATGTAGAAGTGACTGTTCAAATAAACACAGATGCTTATGGTTCTGAAACATCATGGGATATTAAAGATGATAATGGAGCTGTTGTTGGATCTGGCGGACCATACAACAATTTAACAGCAGCTGGAATAACAGCGCAAACACCTGAAACTTTTACTTTAAATGAATTAACATGCCATACGTTTACAATCTATGATTCATATGGAGATGGAATTGATGCTGGTTATGGAGCAGGCTCATTTACTGTTACTGATGCGAACGGAACAACTCTTGCTTCAGGGGGACAATTTTCTAGTGAGGATGGAGGAGCATTTAAAACTGGCTCTGTGGTTGTTGCTGGTATAAATAATATTGATAATACATTATCAATTTACCCTAATCCAGTTCAGAATAAATTAATTATTAATGGAAATTATTCTAGTGTAGATATTGTTGATGTACATGGTAAATTAGTATTATCATCAAAACAAATTGATGAAGTAAATGTTTCAACACTTGCTGATGGAGTTTACATGCTAAATATTACAACTGAAAGAGGAATTAATAAGCAAAAAATAACTATTGCTAAGTAGTTAAAATACTCATATAAGAAGCCCTGATTATTTAATTAGTCAGGGTTTTTTTTATTAAAAATAGAAATAAAAGAATTTAGGCTGTAGAATAATTAATCTATATTTGTATAAAAATAAAACATGTTTAAAAAAACACTTCTCACATTCTTGACAGCTATTTTAGCTATAACTTTTTGTTTTTCACAAACTAAAAGTCTTCCAAACATAGATCTTAAAACTTTAGATGGCAGTAAATTCAATATAACAGAGATTGAAAATGAGGGCAGCCCAATTGTAATATCTTTCTGGGCTACATGGTGTAAACCCTGTAAGAAAGAACTAAATAATATTGCTGAAATATATGAAGATTGGCAAGATGAAACGAATGTAAAAGTAATTGCTATATCTATTGATGATTCAAGATCAATGTCAAAAGTTAACCCCTATGTTAACGCTTCTGATTGGGAATACGAAGTATATCTCGATACAAATAGTGATTTAAAAAGAGCTATGGGCGTCTCAACTGTTCCCCATACATTTCTTTTAAATTCTCAAAAGGAAATTGTTTGGCAACATAAAGGATATATTGAAGGTGATGAAAATGAATTATATAAAGAAATTAAAAAACTAGTTAAATAATTTATGAAAAAAATTATATCATTATTTGTATCAATTCATTTTTGCTTGTTTGCCTTTTCTCAAGAATCTAACATTGGTGTTATAAATGGAGATTTTAATTTAAACCTACAATCATATCAGGAAGATTCAAAAATTGGTGCAGAAGCTCAGGACGAAATTGTTCTTAATAATGCATACCTAAATCTTAATTATACAAGAGGTAATTTCGCTACTGGCATAAGATATGAAAGTTATTTAAATGCCTTAGCAGATTTCGATCCAGAATTTAAAGGTAATGGCATTATGTATAGATATGCAACTTATTCAATTGATAATCTTGAAATAACAGCAGGTAATTATTATGAACAACTTGGAAGTGGGCTAATCTTTAGATCATATGAAGAAAAAGGTCTAGGCATTGACAATGCAATGGACGGAGTTAGATTAAAATATGTACCAATTGATGGTTTATATTTAAAAACATTTATAGGAAAAAGCAGAACACATTTCACGTATTCTGATGGTATTTTTAGAGGAGCTGACGCAGAATTAAATATAAATCAAATTTTAAATTCAGAACTTAAAACAAAAATTATTTTTGGAGGAAGTTTTGTAAGTAGGTACCAGCAGAGAGATAATCTTATTTTTCAAATCCCTCAAAATGTAAGTGCATATGCAAGCAGAATAAATTTAATGCACGGTAAATGGAGTTACTTCGGTGAATATGCATACAAGATAAATGATCCAGCAAATGTTTTATCTCAAAGTCAGATGAATTATGCTAATGGGACAGCATTTACCCAAAATATTACATTTTCTAAAAGAGGTTTTGGTATATCAGCTGAAATGCATAGGACAGATAATATGACATTCAAATCTGATCGAGACAGAGATGGAAAAGCATATATAATAAACTATATTCCAACTTTAAGTAAGCCTCACACTTATTCACTATTAGCTCTATACCCTTGTGCAACACAAGCAGATGGTGAACTAGGAATCCAGTTTGATATTTTTTATAAATTTAAAAAAGGAAGTCGACTAGGTGGAAAATATGGGACTAAAATAGCTATTAACTATTCCCAAATCAATGCATTAGAAGGAGGCCCTTCATTTTTAAACGATATCAGAACACACAAACCAACTTTTATCAATTTTGATGAAGTATTACATTATCAAGACTTTAATATTTCTGTAGCAAAAAAAATAAACAGAAAACTTAATACAAACTTTATTTTTGCAAATCAAACATATAATAAAGATGTCTTAGAAGGTAAGCCAATAGGTGATTATGGAATACTTAATTCAACAATACTTGTATCAGACATAAGCTATAAAATTAAAGATGGCCATACAATAAGACTTGAATTACAATCTCTTATGTCTTCACAAATTGAGGATGGAAAACAGCCAAAAGAAGGTGATTGGAGCATGAGTCTATTAGAGTACACAATATCTCCGCATTGGTTTCTATCTATCCAAGATATGTATAACTATGGAAATGAAGATATTAATAAACAACTGCATTATGTTAATATTAATGCTGGGTTTATTAAAGGGGCCAACAGATTTGAAATCGGTTATGGTAAGAAAAGAGAAGGAATATTTTGCGTGGGAGGTGTATGTAAAACAGTTCCTTCATCAAATGGGTTTAGTTTAAGTGTATCATCAAGTTTTTAAAAATGAAAAAATATTTATTTATAACTAGTTTAATAATTCTGAGTAATTCATGTGATATAGTTGAGGGGCCATATATTACAGATTCTAATTCATATGTTAATCCTGAAAAAAATGTTCTAATTGAAGATTTTACTGGACACTTATGTTCTAACTGCCCTGAAGCTGCAAGAGAAATTTCTGCAATACATGATGTCTATGGGGATCAAATTATTGCTTTAGCAATTCATACTAGCACATCATTTGCGAGACCTTATCTTGCTTCTCAAACAGGATTCCAGTATGATTTTAGAACTACATGGGGTGAGGCTTGGGATAACAATTTTGGAGCATCAGCTATTGGACTTCCAAGAGGAATGGTAAATCGCATTGGAGGGCAATCACCTACATTAAGTAAAGATGAATGGGCTGAAGTTGTTGCAGATGAGCTAAAAAAAGAAATTGACTTTAAAATAGAAATTTCTTCTGATGCTAATTCCGTTACAATAAGTGTAGAATCACAAAAAAATTCTTCAGGAGCATATAATTATGTTATATGCTTAGCAGAAAGTAATATTATTAATTGGCAAAAAGATGGATCTTTAAATGTAGAAAATTATGAGCACAATCATGTGTTAAGGTGTGTGTTAGCAGATGATAATTTATCCTCATCACCAACTTTTTTATCTGGACAACTTATAGAAAAAACAATTGAATATAATCTTGCAGACCTACAACAATTTAATATAGACTACTCCAGTCAAACTGCAGAAGCTGGTAATGGTAATGCTGGTAATTGGAATCCTGAAAACATATCAATTATTGCATTTATATATAATACTAATACAAATGAAATCTTACAAGTAAAGGAAGTAGATTTAAATAGCTGAAACTTATAACTAATGAACAAAATCTCTTTTATAATTTTAATAAGTATCTTATCTCTAAATGTTTATAGTCAAGGTACAATTTTGAAAGATGATATCTCTGATGGCCAAAGAATAATTGAGGCTTATTTCAATCCATTAGCTGAAAGCTTAGGTGCTGGATTAAATAATGGTTGGTATAACACTGCCAAACCACATAATTTTGCAGGTTTTGATTTTACTATTAGCCTTAGTACAGTAATAATTCCTAACGAAGTTAAAACATTTAGCATTGGAAATAATTTTGGCAATTTTACCTCAAATAATACTGATGCAGCTACTATATTTGGTGAAAATAGTACAACAAGTATGTTGTATAATGAAACTTCCACTAATCATCAATGGGACTTTAATCTTCCAGGTGGCTTTAATATTCCAGCTATGCCAACTCCAATGCTACAGGCCGGGATTGGATTAATTAAAAAAACATCAGTAGATGTTAGATACATGCCTACATTAAATTTAAGCGATATCACAACAAACTTATTTGGTATTGGAGTTAAACATGATGTTTTACAGTGGATACCAGTAATTGGAGATGCGATACCTATGAGTCTTTCTTTACAAGCTGGCTATACCGAACTTAATACCTCTTTGGATATATACGAACAGAAAGTATCAATGAAAACTACAGCAACTACAATTAATTTAATTGCTTCCAGAAAACTATTAATATTAACAGGATACGTTGGCTTAGGTTATAATACCTCTGTAACTAACTTGTCAGCAGATGCAGGATTTAATCTAAGTGGGGTAGATTTTGGTGATAAAATTGAAATTGAGTTTCAGTCTGAAAATAAATTAAGAACAAATATTGGGCTTAGATTAAACTTAACTGTTGTAACCATTCATGCTGATTATACATTCTCTGAATACCCTACAGCTTCTTTAGGTCTTGGTGTAAGTCTACGTTAAATATGTTTAATAAATTTTCAGTTTTAATAGGATTATTGTTACTTGGTTCATCCGTTCAATCACAATCATTTGGTGGTGGTACTATTTTTGGAATTAGTACATCACAAGTAGGAGGCGATGATATTTCTGGTTTTAACAAAGCAGGATTATTGTTAGGTGTATTTGCAAACAGGAAACTGTCAGATTTGACTGCTTTTCAAATGGAAATTACATATATCCAAAAAGGAAGTAATAACCCAAAAATGAACGAAATTGATCATCCGAACTATTTAAAAGCAGATATTTCTATGTCATATATTGAAATCCCGTTTTTAATTCAATACAAACAATCAGATAAAATTAATATAGAAGGAGGAATACTATTAGCATGGTTAATAAATGGATATTATAATGATTTCAGTGGAGAAATACCATCAGAGAATTTACCATTTACAGAATATGATATTGGATTATTTGTTGGAATAGATTACAAATACTCTAAAAAAATAAGTTTAAATTCAAGAATTTCAAATTCAATAATTCCAATAGGATCTGAAGATTATAATACTGTTAATGTATTTAATTCAACATTAAAAGGAAAATATAATTCTGTCATAAGTTTTGCGTTACATTACAATATATAAATATGAAAAAACATAAAATAATAGTAGCTGTTACTGGTGCTAGTGGAGCAATTTATGCTAAGGTTTTATTTGATAAGCTTGCTGTATTATCAGATCAAATTGATAAAGTTGGTGTGATTATGTCAGACAATGCAAAATATGTTTGGGAACAAGAATTAGGACACACAAAGTATACAAATTATCCATTTACATTTTACAATAAATTGGATTTTATGGCTCCTTTCGCAAGTGGATCTGCAAACTATGGAACCATGATAATTTGCCCATGTTCCATGGGGACTTTAGGTCGTATTGCCAGTGGCACAAGTAACGATTTAACTACGAGAGCTGCAGATGTAATATTAAAAGAAAGAAGAAAGTTAGTTGTAGTAGCAAGAGAAACTCCATTGAGCCTAATACATATAAATAATATGAAAACAATTACTCATGCAGGCGGAATAATTTGTCCGGCAACACCATCATTCTATAGTAATCCAAAAACTTTTGAAGATATAGCTGCAACAGTAATTGATAGGATTTTAAATCTTATTAATTTAGAAAATGACTCTTATAGCTGGAATGAAGAACAATAAATATTCTAATTATTAGTTATTACTATTATATCAAATTATAATTATGTTAGAATTTAGTAAAAAAATATTAAGCAAAGTTAGTTTCGATAGAAAACTATTTAAAAAAGAACTTAGAAAAAGTATCTCTTGGGTAAGTAAAACGGAGGTAATTGCATTAAAGATATGGACTTTAACAACTTTTTCTCAATATAAACAAACTATATTAGAAGTATTTGACCAGATATCTTAAAAAAGATTTCCTTGATCTAAAGGTTTAACTTTTCCTAAATGACGGTATGCAAGTTCTGTAACCTGTCGCCCTCTTGGTGTACGCATTAAATAGCCTTCCATTATAAGATATGGCTCATAAACTTCCTCAATAGTTCCAGCCTGTTCACCTACTGCCGTTGATATAGTAGTAAGACCAACAGGCCCTCCTTTAAACTTGTCAATTATTGTAGTTAAAATTCTATTATCCATTTCATCAAGGCCGTGCTCATCAACATTTAAAGCATCTAAAGAATACTGAGTAATCTTTAAGTCAATTTTCCCGTTTCCTTTTATTTGAGCAAAATCACGCACACGTCTTAATAAAGCATTAGCAATACGTGGTGTTCCGCGACTTCTTCTTGCAATTTCTAATGCGGCTGCTTTATCAATATCAACATCTAAAATTGAAGATGACCTTTCAACAATTTTAGATAATAAATCTACTTTATAATATTCTAGTCTTGAGTTTATTCCAAATCTAGCCCTTAAAGGAGAGGTTAATAAACCCGAGCGAGTAGTTGCACCTATTAATGTAAATGGATTAATTTCAATTTGAACTGATCGAGCATTTGGACCTGATTCAATCATAATATCAATTTGATAATCTTCCATAGCTGAATACAAATACTCTTCAACTATTGGATTTAATCGATGAATTTCATCAATAAATAAAACATCTCTTTCTTCAAGATTGGTAAGGAGACCTGCTAAATCTCCTGGTTTATCTAATACAGGACCAGATGTTGTTTTTATATTTACATCTAATTCATTTGAAATAATATTTGCTAGAGTAGTTTTTCCAAGACCTGGAGGTCCATGTAATAACACGTGATCCAAAGCATCTTCTCGTTGTTTAGCTGCTTCAATAAATACTTTAAGATTATCAACTATTTGATCCTGGCCCTCAAAATCTGTGAATAGTTTTGGCCTTAAAACTTGCTCTATCTCAACATCATGATTGAGATTACTATCTTCTATATCATAATCATTATTCATTCCAAAACAAAAGTAACTATAAAAAAAGGGTCAGACTAATCTGACCCTTTATAAAATATCAACAAAAATCGTTATGTGTGTAAATTTTTTGATTCATCAAGGAAAGGATGATTTTTAGTCTCTAAAGGTTGCTTTGTTAATGCATTCAATGTAATATATATTAACAATCCTGCAAAACCTAAACCGATACCAATCTCAGTAAATCCAATATGACCGTGTGTATTTAATGTTCCAGGTGCAACTAAAAGATATGAATTTAACCAGTGCCCGAAAAGAATTACACAACTAACAAAAATTAAACGTGTATTATTTCGCTTAGCATCTCTACTCATTAGCAATATTATAGGAAATAAAAAGTTTATTAACATAGAAAACCAAAATAAAAATTTATAGTTATCTACTTCAAGCCTAGCTGTAAAATATGCAACTTCTTCTGGTATATTCGCATACCATATCAACATAAATTGTGAAAACCACATATAAGTCCATACTAATGAAAAAGCAAAAATCCATTTTCCTAAATCATGAATATGATTTTCGTTTACGTGATTAAGATATCCCATTCTTTTAAGATACAATGTAAATAAGAAAATTGTAGTAAAACCTATTGCACTCCACTCTGCAAAGACATACCAACCAAAAAGTGTAGAAAACCAGTGAGTATCAATAGACATAATCCAATCCCAAGATGCCATTGATGATGTCACAGCAAAAAACACCATAAACCAAGCTGATGTACTTATACCCATTGAATGAATTTTTGAGCCTACTGATTGATCTTCTAGTATTGATAAAGATCTTAGTTTTTTTGCAAAATAGTTCCATCCAAGTAAGTAAATGATTGTTCTAATAATAAAGAAAGTTGCATTTAAATATGGTTCTTTTCCTGCAATAATCTTATCATAATGTTCATTTGCAGGATCCATTATACCTTCATGCAACCAGTGATATATATGATTCCAATGCATAATTGATGCAATCATAATAAAAAGCATGATTAAACTAAAAATTGGCAACGCACCCATTACAGCTTCTGGAACTCTTTTTAGAACAATAGACCAACCTGCTTCAGCTACATACTGTAAGGCTACGAAAAATACAGCAAAAATTGAAATTCCTAAATAAAAATAGGTGTTAAATAAAAGTGCGGGCCATGCACCATGTGGATTGGAAATAAAGCCATAAATTAATGCTATTAATCCAATAATCATTAGTGATATTGTGAATTTTTTCGCTTTTTGGTCTATTGTAAACATTCTATAAATATTTTATTCTTTTCCTTATTTTTGTAATTTTTCTTGCACATATAGTACAATTTTCCACCGTTCCTCTTCAGTTATTTGAGAAGCATGAGGACCCATAGCATTCAAACCATAAGTAATGGCGTGAAAAATGTGTCCAGCCTCCAAATCGCACATTGGAACTCCACACCTTCGTAATAATTTAGAATCATTATAATGTGGGACAGCTGAATATATTGGATGTTGCACACTTCCATCTCCTGCACCTGAAGCGCCATGACAATGTTGACAAAACATTCCATAAAGGGCTTCACCATCTTTTAAATTCTCCTCATTATTTACTAATGGATTACTGAAATTTTTTCCAGCAGATAAATATCCCTCTAAATTATTTTCATAATTAAAAGTCACTAAGTTTCCTCTTGAAACAGTTCCGTTGACAGGTATTCTATCAAAGTTCTTTATTGAATGCTCTTCGTACGTCTCAATACTTGGTGATCTGTACATATTTGGCATAAACTCATATCCTCTGCTTGAATCACTACCGCATGATGACAAGAATATTGCTAAAATAATGAATATAGATTTTGTTAATGTATTATTCATAGTTAATCGTCTTTTTCATTAATTTCTAAAGCTCCTGTTTTTGCAAGAATTTCTTTAACCTTAGATATGTCTCCATCAACCTTAATTTCCATTAAAAACTTGTCATCAGTAGTTCTTGGATCTGGATTTTTTTCAGAACTACCAGGAAACAAACCACATCTAATCAAATAAGTTATCGACATTAAATGAGCTGCAAACATTACAGTGCATTCAAATAAAACAGGAACAAAAGCAGGAAGATTATGATAAAATGTAAAATTAGGTTTTCCTCCAATATTTTGTGGCCAGTCAATAATCATGATATTATATATCATCAACGCACCAAGTGATAATCCTACACAGCCATAAATAAAAGCTGTTATTGCCATTCTAGTTTCTTTAATTCCTAATGCTTTATCAAGACCATGAATAGGAAATGGAGAATACACCTCCTTAATATCAATCTTATTTGCACGAATTTCTTTTACAGATGAAAGTAAAATTTCTTCATCATCAAAAATACCATGTAATGTTTTTGTACTCATTATTTTTTGTTTTTAAATTCTGATCCAGAAGATTTAAGAATAGTTTTAAGTTCTGCTTGAGCAATGACTGGAAAAGTTCTTGCATACATTAAAAATAATGTAAAGAAGAAACCAATTGTCCCAAGGTAAATACCTATATCGATAAAAGTAGGAGAGAACATTGTCCATGATGTAGGTAGAAAATCTCTATGTAGAGATGTAACAATAATTACAAATCTTTCAAACCACATACCTATATTTACAAAAATAGATAATATAAAAGTTGCTACAAATGATGTTCTAATGGATCTAAACCAATACAACTGAGGTGTTAAAACATTACACGTCATCATAATGGCATAAGCCCACCAATATGGCCCTGTAGCTCGATTTAGAAAAGCATATTGTTCAAACTCAACTCCTGAGTACCATGCCATAAATAATTCTGTAATATATGCCGTACCAACAAGTGATCCTGTCAATAAAATAATGACATTCATATATTCAACATGCTTTATTGTAATATATGCTTCTAGATTCACAACTTTTCTCATGATAATTAACAAAGTTTCTACCATAGCAAAGCCTGAAAACAAAGCTCCTAAAACAAAATATGGAGGAAAGATTGTAGTATGCCATCCAGGAATAACAGATGTTGCAAAATCCATTGATACAATGGAATGTACAGAAAATACAAGTGGTGTAGCAAGTCCAGCAAGAACTAAAGATACTTCTTCAAATCTTTGCCAGTGTTTTGCTCTTCCGCTCCAGCCAAAAGCAAGAAATGCATATAGTTTCTTTTTCATTGGAGATAATGTTGAACTCATTCTGTCTCTTAACATGGCAAAATCTGGAATTAATCCAATATACCAAAACACTACAGAAACAGATAGATAAGTTGATATAGCAAATACATCCCAAAGCAAAGGTGAATTAAAATTTACCCATAAAGAACCAAATTGATTTGGAATTGGTAGAACCCAATACGCAAGCCATGGGCGACCCATATGAATTAATGGAAATAACCCTGCTTGTACAACACCAAATATAGTCATCGCTTCAGCAGAACGATTAATTGCCATTCTCCATTTCTGACGAAAAAGTAATAAAACAGCAGATATTAATGTTCCGGCGTGGCCAATACCAATCCACCAAACAAAATTTGTAATATCCCAAGCCCAGTTTACAGTCTTATTTAATCCCCAAGCTCCAATTCCAGTTCCAATAGTGTAGGCAATACAAAGTACACCCCAAATGAACAACAAAAGTGATAAGGAGAATAATATCCACCAATATTTATTAGCCTTTCCCTCAACAGGGCGAGCAACATCTACAGTAATATCATGATAAGTTTTATTACCTAAAATTAACGGATCTCTAATTTCTGCTTCTTTTTGCATGATTATATTTTAAGCTTTGTTTCTAATTTTTGTTTGATAAAATACAGAAGGATCTGTATTTAAATGTTCTAATAATTTATACGCTCTTGGAGTCTTTTTGAGAGCTTGAACTTTATGTTTATCATCATTAACATCTCCAAATACTATAGCATTTGTAGGGCAAGCAGATGAACAAGCAGTTTGAGCATCTTCATCTTTTACTCTTTTACCAGATTTTTTTGCATCTAATTTAACTTTTTGTATCTTTTGTATACACATACTACACTTTTCAATAACTCCTCTTGAACGAACAACTACATCTGGATTTAATACCATCTTCCCATAATCATCATTCATATTGAAATCAAACTTATCATTGTCAGAATATTGAAACCAATTAAATCTTCTAACTTTATATGGACAATTGTTAGCACAATATCTTGTTCCAACACATCTGTTATAAGCCATATGATTTAGACCTTCTGCACTATGAGATGTAGCGGCAACTGGACATACAGTTTCACATGGCGCATGATTACAATGTTGACACATAACAGGCTGAAAAGCTACTTCGGGATTAACTGATGGCTCCTCCATTTCTGAATACATGTCGATTGGAGATACTTTTTCTTTTGCTGATAATTCTTTTGTCATATCAGATGAAAAATACCTATCAATTCTTAACCAATGCATATCCCTTGATTTTCTAATCTCTTCTTTACCAACAACTGGAACATTATTTTCAGCATGACAAGAAATAACACAGGCAGAACAACCTAAGCATGAAGTCAAATCAATTGACATATTCCAAAAATGTCCGGTTGAGTGATCATGTTCATCCCAAAGCGTAACCATGTCTGCAGGCTGTTTCCCTTTATGAGTTGAATATGTTTCCTTATGATTTCCAGATTGAGGATCTTTAATAAAATCAGCAAGAGTAGTTTCTTTAATAATCTCTCTTCCCATCATAGTATGATGTAATTGAGTAGCTGCAAATTCGTACTCCCCTTCAAGTAATTCTATTTTTGCATCTCCATTTCCTAAAGTAAATGCATTAAATCCAATACCATTTCCACATTTTCCAGCTGATTCTCTTCCATAACCAACTGCCATGGATACAGTATCTACAGCTTGTCCTGGTTGAATCATTACAGGAACATTTTTGTAAGTTTTATTATTAACAGTTATATTCACTAGACTACCGTTGAGTGCACCATTTGAAACATTCCAATTAGTAACACCTATTTTTCTAGCAGTAGGAGCTGACATTGCTAAGTAATTATCCCAACACGCTCTAGAAATTGGGTCAGGTAATTCTTGTAGCCATGGGTTATTTGATTGAGTTCCATCTCCCATAGAAATTTTTTCATACATCTCAAATTCGATTTGAGTATTTTTGGACAAATTGAATGATTCTACTTTACCTTTGAATGAAGATACCTTCACATCTTTAGTATTTTTAGTGAAATATCCATCATGTACTGATTTGTTCCAGTCGATATCTTTATAGAAACTTTGTAAATAATTATGATAATCTGATGTTCCTATCCAAACCATTAAGCTTTCTTGAAACTGCCTGCTATTAAAAAGAGGAGCAATTGTAGGTTGCATTAAAGTATATTCTCCATGAGCTGGATTCGCATCTCCCCAGCTTTCTAAATAATGATGATCAGGTAATACGTAAGTCATTTTAGAAGCTGACTCATCATTATAAAGAGAAGTAGATACTTTTAAAGAAACTTTTGATAAGCCCTCAACAAATGACACTGAATCTTGCAAAGTGTATGCTGGATTAACATTGTGTGTAAAAAGTGCTGAAATATTTCCATTATTCATATCTTTGATTAGAGCTGCAACGTCTTTGTTGTTTCCTTGTTTCAAATATGAAGGTCTTGTTAGAGTAATAGTATTTTCATAATTACCTAATTTATCGTTAATTGCGTTTACTAGAGTTTGTACTTTAACATCATTACTATTAGAAATAACAATAGATTTTCCTTTGCTGGCTAATAAATCTCTTACAATTTTTAAAATTCTAGAATCTGCTTTACTTCCGCTAAGTGCATTATATAAATTAGTCAATAGTCCCGACTGCTCAGAAGGTTTAATTTGTATTCTTTCATCAGCATTAGAACCTGACAATGACAATGCAGATTCAATTTGATAGTGTTTAGACATCTTTCCACTTTCTGGATTTCTATTGCTAGCATAATCACTAGCATAATCACAATTTAACCAATTTCCAAGAAAATCAGCTCCAAATGAAACCACTACATCAGCCTTGTCAAAACTATAGTTAGGCAAAGCTCGTACACCAAATGCAAGCTGATTTGCTTCTAGCATACCGTCATATGAAATTGAATCCATCTCAACATGAGATACATTTTTATAATAAGAAGTAAAATTCTGAATTAATTTTTTTGTTGATGGGCTGATAACTGTAGAAGTTAAAATAGCAATTTTACCATTTTGTTGCTTTATCTTATTTAATTGAGAAATAATTTGACTATCAGCAGTATTCCAATCTGATTCAGTATTGTTAATCAAAGGGTTCTTTAATCTTGAAGAATCATAAAGCGAAAGAATAGATGCTTGTACTCTTGCATTTGGAGCAGATTTGTTAGCATCTATTTTAATGGGTCTTCCTTCTCTATTTTTAACCAATACCGATGCATAGTCATGACCATCATACATTGTAGTTGCATAATAATTAGCTATGCCTGGAATTATTTCATCTGGTTTTACAACGTAAGGAATTGATTTAATAATAGGAGCCTCACAAGCTGCTAATGTTGCTGCTGCAGTACTAAAACCTAAAAATTTCAAAAAATCTCTTCTTGATGTTGATGTAGCAGATATTTCTTTATCTCCTAAAAATTCATCTACAGGAATTTCTTCAGTAAATTCATTTTGCTTTAACTTTTCAACTAAAGGAATATTATTTATTTCAGCTAATCCTTTCCAATATTTTTTTGCTTTTGTCATCTTTTATAAAAAATCTAATTCTTTATTAATAGTGGCACTTCCCGCACTCCAGTCCTCCAATTTTATCAACTGTAATTTTTTCTCCAGCATACTTTTCTTTCATTTTTTCATGCATGCTTGTATAGTAATCATTACCCTCCATTTTTACTTCTGTTTCTCTATGACATTCAATACACCATCCCATAGTAAGTTCTGAGTGTTGTTTAACGACATCCATTTCCTCAATAGCTCCGTGACATTCTTGACACTCAAGCTGACCTACTGTAACATGCTGTGAATGATTAAAATAAGATAAATCTGGGAGATTATGTATTCTAACCCACTCAATTGGTTTTTGTTCGTAACCTTCTATATAAGTTCTGGAATCTGGATCATAACCTACTGCATCATATATTTTTTGTAGCTCTGTAGTGCCAGCTATAGACCCTTCTACAATACTTGCATGACAATTCATACAAACATTAGCAGATGGTATACTAGAATGCTTAGATTTTCTTGCAGAAACATGACAATAATTACAATCAATCCCGTTGTCACCTGCGTGAATTTTATGAGAAAAAGCTATTGGCTGTTCAGGTTGATAATTAGTAGTAACACCAACACCCATCATGGCATCGTAAACAAACTTAAGAATAATAATTGCTAGAAATAAAACAACAAATAGTTTATTGAATGTGTTTGAAAGAAATAGTAGAATATTTGATTTTACAGCTTCAGTGACAGATTCTGTTTCTTTCCCTAAACTCTCTTTTAAACTATTCTTAACAGATGTTAAAACAAAAATAAATATCAAAAGAATTAAAGCTACTATCATCAACTGAGTAGAAGTAGAAATCTTTTCTTCAGCAACCACAGTGGCTTGTGTAGCAACTACTGCCTCTTCTACTGGTGGGGCATCTAAATAAGCAAATAAAGCTTCAAACTCTTCATCAGAAAAATAAAAATTTGTCATTGCAACTTTGTTATACTCCTCAAAAATTGCTATTGCATCTGCATCGCCAGAAGCTATTAATTCAGATGAATTATTAATCCACTTTTTCAACCATTCCTTATCTCTTTTTTCTGTTATTCCTTTTAAGCCTGGGCCAATAAGCTTAGTTTCTCCAAGAACATGACATGCAGTACAATTTTGCTTAAAAATTTTAGCACCATCTTCTTGTGAAAAAGCTTTAATGGAGAAGGTAAATAATAATGTCAGTAAGAAATACTTTTTAAAATACTTAGTTTGGATCATGTCTTTTATAATATTCATTTTCGTGCGCAAACTTAAAACTTTAATCTCATTTTATTTGAGAAAAATACTGCAATTAATACAATTTATATTAAATCTAAATAAGACTAGTGGAAGAATGTGAATTGTAATAATTAATTAACTTATAATGATGAAATCTCAACAACTTCTTTAACTTCAGGAACTGCTTTCTTAACAACTACCTCAACGCCATTTTTTAATGTCATCATACTAATATTACAGCTACTACACGCCCCTACTAATTTGACTTTTACAATCCAATCATCTGTTAATTCAATAAAATTAATGTCACCTCCATCACTTTCTAAAAAGGGGCGGATCTCTGCTAGTGCATCTTCAATTTTATCAATAATTTTTTTATCAGTAATCATTATTTGTTTAATTATTCTGAGGAACAACCCTTAGAATTGGTTAATTCAACAGCTTTAGTTGGTGCAAAATTAGCATTTCTTTTTTTAATAGAAGACAGAATCTTCTTGGTCATGTTTAAATAATCAAGGGCAATAGGAGTTGCCCCCTGCAATACAGCAGGCCTACCAGCATCAGAAGCTTCTCTTACTGATTGCACAAGGGGAATCTGAGCAAGAAAATCAATTTTTAACTGCTCAGCTAACACTTTAGCTCCATCCTTGCCAAAAATATAATATTTATTTTCTGGTAATTCTTGCGGCGTAAAATATGACATATTCTCTACTATTCCCAAAACTGGCACATTAATACTATCCATCATAAACATATTAACTCCTTTTTTAGCATCAGCCAAAGCAATATGTTGTGGAGTACTAACAACAACTGCTCCAGTTAAAGGAATAGATTGAACTAAAGATAAGTGAATATCTCCAGTACCAGGAGGCAGATCAACCACTAGAAAATCTAATTCTCCCCAGTCAGTATCCCAAAGCAATTGGTTTAATGCCTTTGATGCCATAGGGCCTCTCCAAACTACTGCTTGCTGACTTTGTGCGAAAAAACCAATTGATAGTAACTTAACTCCATGACTTACTAAAGGTTTGATTTTTGATTTGCCATCAACCATAACGGTTTTAGGAGATTCTCCCTGTAAGCCAAACATAATATGCATTGATGGTCCGTAAATATCTGCATCAATGACACCAACTTTATAACCCAAATCAGCAAGGCCAACTGCAAAATTTGCAGAAACAGTAGATTTTCCTACCCCTCCTTTTCCAGATGATATCGCTATAATGTTTTTAATACCAGGAATTGGGACTCCCTTAATCTGCGATTTGATTTCTGGAGCATTAATAATTAAGTTAACTTTTACCTTTGATTTCTCAAAGGCATAATCATGAATTGCTTTAATGCAGTCAACTTCTACCCTTTTTTTGTATTGTAAGGTTGGCACCTTTATCTCAACATCTAATTCAACATCAGTACCAAAGATTTGAATATTCTTAACGGCTCCACTGTCAACAATATTTTTTCCTTCATTTGGCAAGGTAATATTAGAAAGTGCCGATAAAACAACTTCATTAGTTAATTTCATTTTAATTTATTTTCCTAAAACAAAGATATTATTTTTGACAATGAAATTTAATATTTATTTAAAAGAAATCTAAGGTATGTTATTGGAATACCTTTTTCTAAATATATCTTTTCATAATGTGTCTTTATATCCATATTCTCTCTTATTACTTTTGATGCGTATAAGTCATTCGTACTATCAATTAACATATGTTTTTCACCTGAAATAACCCCTAGTGTAAAACCATGTAAAAATTGACTGTCAGTTTTCAAATGGATTGGAGCATTATTTGCTAAAATATTCTTATATCTTCTTAGAAAAACTGGATGAGTCAATCTTTTAGTTCCCCGTCTCTTCTTAAGTTGCGGATCAGGAAATGTAATCCAAATTTCATCAATTTCATTTTTATCAAAACATTCTTCAATCCAATCAATTCTAATTCTTAGAAAGCCGACATTGTTAAGCTTCTTATCGATTGCAGCTTTGGCTCCTTGCCACATTCTAGCTCCCTTTATATCAATACCTAAAAAATTCTTTTTAGGAAATTTTTCAGCTAAACCAACACTATACTCTCCCATCCCACACCCCAGTTCAATAATTAAAGGATTATTGTTTTTGAAGAACTTTTTCTTCCAATTACCCTTGAGATGATACCCTTTGCGCAAAAGTTCTAGCTCAGGCTGTTCAACATGAGTAAATGATGCCATCTGAGAAAATTTCTTTAACTTATTTTTAGCCAAGACTATTTTTTTGTGCAAAAATAATTTGTTTTAACTATTTTCGGCATGTGAAAACAAAAAAAAGAATCTTAGTCGCCCCTCTTGATTGGGGAATTGGACATGCTACGCGATGTATTCCAATAATTAAAGCACTTAAGAAGAATGGCTATGAAGTCGTACTGGCAGCTGACAACAGACCTCTTCACTTGCTAAGCAAAGAGTTTCCAAAAGAGGAAATGATACGATTTAAAGGCTACAGTATTAAGTACTCAAAATATTTTTCGATGCAATTTAACATGTTAATACAAATCCCGAAGTTGTTGTGGAATATAAAAGCAGAAACCAAAGAACTAGATGAAATAATTAATAATTATAATATTGACGGAGTGATTTCTGATAATCGTTTTGGATTGTTTTCAAGTAAAATACCCTGCATTTTTATTACTCACCAATTAGAAATAATAACACCCTATCTTAAAAAGAAAATTCGTGATTTTAATTACTCATTCATATCTAAATTTGATGCTTGCTGGATATTTGATCACGAAAAAAATAACTTAGCTGGTAGTTTATCTAAACCAAATGATCTACCTAAGAATTCAACTTACATTGGTAACCACTCTAGATTTTCCTATTCTAAAACAGAGAAAAAATACGATTTTCTTGCAATAGTTTCTGGACCTGAACCACAAAGAACCATATTAGAAAATGGCCTCACAAAGGCTTTACGAAAACGTAATGAAAAATCTTTAATTTTGTTAGGTAAACCTGAGCAAAATATAAATAAAAAATCAGGTAACCTCACAATTAAATCACATTTAGATGCTAATGAACTTAATCAAGCTATTCTTCAATCAAAACTTATCATTTGTAGATCAGGATACTCAACAATAATGGATCTAAAAAAACTTGGTAGTAAAGCATTTTTAATTCCAACACCTGGACAAACAGAACAAGAATACCTTGCTGAAAAATTAGAATCTAAAAATATATGTTATTATCAAAATCAAGAAAAATTTGATTTTGAAAAAGGAATTGCAAATTGTAAGGCATATAGTGGATTCACATTAGAAAAAGAAGATCTAGTAGATTGGAAAGAACTCTTCAGAATATTTAACTAAAATCATATCACTAATCTGCTTTATTTAAGAAAAATGAAAATGTTGAACCGACACCCACAGTACTTCTCACATTAATATTTTGATTATGATTCTCTAAAATATGTTTTACTATAGCTAATCCAAGGCCAGTTCCTCCAATATCTCGAGATCGATTTTTATCAACTCTATAAAATCTTTCAAAAAGTCTGTCTAATGAATCTTCAGCTATACCAATGCCATCATCTGCTATTTCAATTAACATGTTTGCCTCCATATCGAAAAATCTAACTCTGGTTTTTCCTCCATCTTTACCATACTTGATAGAATTACTTACAAGATTCATAAGTACTTGCTGAATTTTATCTTTATCTCCAATTACAAGCTCGGTCTTTGATTCATTTATTAGCTCAAGTGTTATATTCATTTGGCTAGCCTTCATCTCAAATGCATCAATAACTTCGCTTGCGAGTTCAAAAATATTAAATGCTTGAAGATCTAGCTGATATTCATCTGTTTCTAATCTTGAAATTACCTCCAAGTCCTCAACAATATTTATCATTCTGTCAACACTTTTATTTGTTCTTTCAAGGTATTTCAAATTTATATTATCATCTTTTAATCCTCCATCTAACAAAGTCTGTATATAACCCTGGATATTAAAAATAGGTGTTTTGAGTTCATGTGATACATTGCCAATAAATTCTCGTCTGTAATTTTCATCTCTCTTGTAAGCATTAAGTTCTTCTTCTTTAGCATCTGCCCACTGCTCAGCTTCTCTCTCCACATTATCAATATCTAAATCTCTAATACTAGACGTACCCTTAAACTTATAAATACTTTTATAAATTACTTTAATTTTTTCATGAAAAAACTGTTTAACAACAAAATAAATCAAAGCAATTGTAGCAAGAAAGAAAATTAATAATGCAATAAAAAGATTTTGACTATTATTTGCAAAGTAATAAGTAAATCCAGCAAGTGAAAAAATAACAACACTTAAGAATATTGCAATTCGTATTGGAGTATTAATCTTCATTTAGATATCAAATTTATAACCGACCCCCTTAATAGTTTTTATATAATTACTACCTGTTTTTTCTCTAATCTTTCTAACATGTACATCAATTGTTCTGTCTCCAACGTATGCATCATTCCATACTTCTGAAATAATCTCTTCTCTAGTAAAAACCTTGCCAGGTACTGTCATTAAATAATATAACAAATTAAACTCTTTTCTCGCTAAATGAATTTCTTCACCTCTATACATCAAGACATGTTTTTCTTTATCAATTTCAATATCTTCTATTTTAATACTTGAACTACTCTCAATGCTTTTGTTTCTTTTAAGAAGTGCTTTAATTCTGCTAATTAATAATTTAGGCTTTATAGGCTTGGTGACATAATCATCTGCACCAGCATTAAAGCCTGCTAATTCTGAATATTCTTCAGATCTGGCAGTTAAAAATAATATCAGTGAGTTTTGAGTTTCAGGCATTTTTCTAAGTTCCGAACAAGTAGAAACACCATCCATTTCAGGCATCATAACATCTAAAATAATCAAATCGGGCTTTATCTTTTTTGCTAAACCTAAAGCAAGTACACCATTTAATGCTGTAGACACTTGGTAGCCTTCTTTTTCCAAGTTGTAAGAAAGAAATTCAAGAATATCTTTTTCATCATCTACGATTAATATTTTCATAATGTTATTTTTAGCAAAAGTAAGAAATAGTAAAGTGAAAACACATTAAACTATAAATTTAACAATTCATTAATGTACATATTATCAAGTAATATTTAAACGTTATATATTTGTATTCAATTTAAAGAGTTTTGAAATTCAATATTTAGTAAAACTTAACAATTACATAACATTAGAATAACATATAATTAATAGATGTCTTGCAACTCATTCTTAAATTTGCATAAAATTAATTAAAACTCAAAATGGAAAATACAATTAAAACAATAGATGCATCTTCAATAATATACCTTGCTATAATGATTACTGTTTTCTTTATAGCATTATAATTCACTTTTTATTTCTTACTATTAATGAAAAAAATCTTTAGAGCATTTGGTTATCCTGAAGTCGTATGGCTACCTAAAAGCGAACACTCATTTTTAACTTTTATCTGTGTTTCATTTATAGCAGTAATGTTTATCACTCCCTACCCACAATATGCGATGTGGGCTGGCTTTTTATTTGCTGCATATGCAGCAATTGCCAATGATAGTATTCAGACTATAGGTACATTTATTGCTTCTAACCAAGATAAAAAATGGTGGGTTTTGTGGATTTTCATTGGAGGAATTTTCTTTTTCACAATGTTCTACAGCTGGATTAACTTTGGAGGTGATGTAAGTCATGGAAGATTAACATCAAAAGGCTTTGAAATAGCGCCAACAGAATTTCATTTTCTTCAGATAGCTGCTCCAATATTTCTACTTATTCTAACTAGATTAAGAATGCCCGTTTCTACAACCTTTATTCTTTTAACTTCATTTGCGGCTACACCAGCAGCTGTTGGTGGAGTGCTAGCTAAAAGTATGAGTGGTTATATTCTTTCATTCTTAATGGGATTAATTTTCTTTTTGATTGTTGCAAAAGCTGCAAAAAAGTATTTCACTGGAAAAGCTAAATTTGGCTGGACAATAGCACAATGGATTACATCTGGAACACTTTGGTCTGTCTGGCTAATGCAAGATGCAGCAAATATTGCTGTTTACTTACCAAGAAGCTTAAATACTGGGGAGTTTATCGGATTTACAACAATTGTTGTAATTGGCCTTGGACTTTTACTTTATTATAAAGGAGGTAGAATACAAAAAATTGTTACAGAAAAATCTGTAGTAACTGATGTTAGATTTGCTACATTAATTGATCTAATTTACTGTGTTATCTTATTTTACTTTAAGCTACATTCAAAAGTACCAATGAGTACAACATGGGTGTTTATTGGATTGTTAGCAGGAAGAGAATTAGGTATGGCAATAATGAAAACTGGTGATAAAAGTGTTTGGAATGCAGTTAAACTTGGATTTAAAGACATGAGTTATGCACTGATAGGTTTAGTTATTTCTATTGCAATTGCAATAGGAGTTAATGATCAATTAACAGTATCTTCAATGGTAGAGACTATACCACAAGAATTTGCAGCTGGAATAGTTAAGTTTTTCTCCAAAATTGGATTTTAATAGTACTACAACAATTTATTAACACTAAATTTACATTACTTAAAAGTGTTCATATTAAATTTGCCAAAAATAACTTAAAATGAAAAAAATGAAAAAAACAATTTTACTATTATTGACAGTATTTACATTTTCTTTTGTGAGTGCTCAAAATGGTTCTCCATCTGTAAAGATTTTCTCTAACTTTAATTATGACATGTCTTCTGAAGATGGTTCAGATGCATTTAAAGCTTTTGAAATCAAACGATCTTACTTAGGATACTCTTACAAGATTGATGATAAATTCTCAACAAAAATTACATTTGATGTGGGCAATAATAGTTCAGGAAGCTCATATACAGCATTTTTAAAAATAGCAGCATTAAAATGGAAAGCTTCTGACAATTTAACTCTTAATTTTGGTATGGTTGGTGCAAAAAACTTCAAGTTTATGGAAAGCACATGGGGAAGAAGATATATTCAAAAATCTGCACTTGACAAATACAAATGGGCGAATTCAGCGGATGCAGGTGTAACTGCTGACTACAAATTAAATGATCAAATTATAATAGATGTTCAAATATTAAATGGTGAAGGATATAAAAACACTCAATCTTCAAATGGTTTATTTCGTGGTACTATTGGTTTGACTTATAAAGTGATGGATAATTTATCTGTAAGAGTTAGTCAAGATGTATCTCCCAGATCATCTTATGATGAAATGAGTGAAAATCAAACTATCACAACTGCTGCTTTAGCATATTCAAGTAATAATATAACATTAGGAGCTGAAACAAACATGATGAATAATGTTGCTAACGTAAAAGATATCGAAGAAGAATTAATGTCTATTTATGGTTCTTACAAAATTTCTAACGATTATACATTATTTGCAAGATATGATGATGCTACTGAAACAGCTCGTGCTGGAACATATACAATCTATGGAATAGAAAGAAAAATGGCTAAAGGAGTTACCGTTGCTTTAAATATGCAATCTTGGGAAGATGAAGAAGAAGGCTCTGAAGTTGAAGAAACTCTATTTCTTAGTCTAGAATATAAATTCTAAAAAAATACACTAGCTAAAAAAGGCGATACAAAATTGTATCGCCTTTTTTGTTTTAATTTAATAACATCTTAACCTCTTGACATATATCAAAAAAAATTATTTTTGATTATCTAAATGCTATCATTATGAAAATTAATTTTAAAAAAGAAATTTGGCTAATTATTTCAGCTTTTGGAAATATGTTTGCTATACTATCTTGGCTTCAAGAATCTGATATATTGTCTGATGAAATAGGATGGCTAAAAGGTCTTTATGCATTAATTACTGGCATTATAGCCTATCTAATTATAAGGAGGATAATTTAAATATGATTAATCAAATATTTAATATTACAACAGAGAAACAATTTGAAGAAATTGTATTTAAAGTTTTTGATTATCAGATAGATAATAATCCTATATATGCAGCATATGCAGCATTAATTTTAAAGGGTAATGAACCTAAAGTTATATCAGAAATTCCATTTTTACCTATTTCTTTTTTTAAATCTAATCAAATTATCTGCAAGGGTAAAGCTGTTGAAAAAGTATTTTTAAGCAGTGGGACTTCAGGAGAACAAAGCAAACATCTAGTGGCAGATATAAGCATTTATAAAGAATCTTATTTAAAATCTTTTGAGCAATTTTACGGCAATATCGATCAATATTGCATATTATCATTACTCCCCAATTATAGAGAAAGAGAAGGCTCTTCTCTTATTTATATGGTAGATGATTTAATTTCAAAAAGTACACATTCTAAAAGTGGTTTTTATCTTAATGATTATCATAAATTATCTGAGACACTAAAATATCTTGAAAAGAAACAACAAAAAACAATTTTATTTGGAGTTAGCTATGCATTATTAAATCTTGCAGATAACTTTCCAATGAATTTAAAAAGTACAATAATTATGGAAACTGGAGGTGCTAAAGGTTCTAGTAAAGAAATAATTAAAGATGAACTCCACGACCAACTTAAGTCTGCTTTTTCATTAAATAATATACATTCTGAGTATGGAATGACAGAGCTTTTATCTCAAAGTTATTCATTAGCTAATGGGAACTTTAAATCCCCGGCATGGAAAAAGATTCTAATTAGAGATACTAACGACCCCCTGTCTATTATTGGCGATAATAAAACAGGTGGAGTTAATATAATTGATTTAGCAAATATTAACTCATGCCCATTTATAGCAACTCAAGATTTAGGTAAAACTCAACATGATGGCACATTTGAAGTTCTTGGTAGATTTGATAATGCAGATGTTAGAGGCTGTAATTTATTAGTTCAATGAAAATTAGAAAAGCTACTTTAGAAGATATTGACAATATTATGCACATGTATAATTCTTGTGTCAGTGGAATGATTGATGAAGGTATTGATCAATGGGATAGTACTTATCCAAATAAACAAATTTTACTAAAGGATATTAAATGCTCTACTTATTTTGTTGTTGAGATAAACAAAGAAATAATAGCAGGTATTAACATTGATAAAAATCAAGATAAAACCTACTTATCTATAAAATGGTATGATAAATCAAATTCTTTTTTAGTTGTTCATCGTCTAGCAGTTAAGAAAGAATACTGGAACAAAAAAATTGGAAAGAAACTTATGTTATTTACTGAAAGGCTTGTAATTAATAATAAACTCAATTCAATTAGACTAGATACGTATTCGGGTAACCCAAAAGCTATGGAATTCTACTCTAGATTAGGATATAAAAACATGGGCTCAATTCAACTCAAGATTAACAAAGAAGACTATTTTTGTTTTGAAAAAATAATTAGCTAATATTTAGCTCTGAGTTAAAGCTAATTACTTCATTATAGAATACTTGAGGTTGCTCTGCATGTAGCCAATGTCCAGCCTTCTCGATTGTCTTAATACTGAAATCTGAAAAATGCTTTTTAAGCAATATTACATCATTATCATTTATATAATCTGAATCACTACCCCTAAGGAATAGTGATGGAACTTTACAAACTCCTGACACAAAAGATGCGTCTTCAATATTTTTTAATTTATCAAGCAATGCTATAATGTTAAATTTCCATGCAAATTCTTTTTTATCATTTCTGTATAGATTTTTTAATAAAAACAATCTAACACTAGTATTTTTAATGTAAATTTCTAGTTCTTTATCGACATCATTTCTACTTTTAAAATTTTTTAAATCTAATTTAATTAAGTCTGAAAGTAACTTCTTATGAAAAGAAGTGTCATATTGTCTTGGGGCAATATCAGCAACAATAATTTTCTTAGTACGTTCTGGATAAGTGAAAGCAAATTTCATCGCAATCTTCCCACCAAGTGAATGCCCTAATATAATTGGATTTAAAATATGATTATCAGTAATATATTCTAAAATATCATCATTTATCACATTATAATCAAAACTATCTGAATGTGGTGATTTTCCGTGATTTCTTAAATCAATTAAATGAACTTTAAAAAAAGTAGCGAATTTTCTAGCTAAAGTTATCCAATTATCACTCATTCCAAACAAACCATGAATAATAATTAAATCTTGTAGATTATCACCGATTATTTTTGAATATAGTTTCACTTTAAAAGTCTTTTATACATTTGAATAACATTTTCTAGTCCTAAATATAAAGCATCACTAATAAGAGCATGTCCAATTGACACCTCTTTTAGGTTTGGTATTATTTTATTAAAATATTTTAGATTTTCTAAATTTAGATCATGCCCAGCATTAACTTCTAGCCCTAATTCACCTGCCTTTTTAGCAGCTACAGAGTAAGGCAAGATAGCTTTTTCTCTATCAAAAGAATAATTACGAGCGTAATCCTCAGTATAAAGTTCTATCCTTTCAGACCCACAAATTTTAGCTCCCTCAATCATTTCAAGATCTGGATCTACAAAAATGGATGTTCTAATACCTTGATTTCTAAAATTAGTTATAACTCTTTTTAGAAAATCTGCATTTTTAATTGTATCCCATCCTGCGCATGAAGTTATAACGTTCGGGCCATCTGGCACTAAAGTTACTTGTTCTGGTTTATTTTCTAAAATTAAATTAATAAACTCTTGTGAGGGATATCCTTCAATATTAAATTCTGTTTTAATAGTTCGTTTAATATCAAATACATCTTTTCTAGTAATATGACGCTGATCAGGCCTTGGGTGTATTGTAATTCCATCTGCACCAAATTTTTGACAATTAATAGACGCTTCAACAAGATTTGGAGAATCTCCACCTCTAGCATTTCTAAGAGTTGCTATCTTATTTATATTTACGCTTAACTTTGTCATTGGTACATTTGCAAATGTAAAAATACTATCTTTGTCTAATGCAAGCAAAAGCACTTATTTCTTCAAGTATTGAATGTATTGATCCTAAGCTAAGCGGGAAAAAAGCATTAGATTTAATGGATCAATATAGAATCAATCATTTAGCTATCGTAAAAGATAATTATTATCAAGGAATATTATCTAGAAATGAAATTCTAAGCTGGGAATCAACAGAGAATAAAATATCTAAATATTCAAGCAGTTTAGCTTCAGCACATGTTAAATCTGATCAGCATTTATTTGATATTATAGAAGTTCTTGAAAAAAACTCGTTATCAATAGTTCCTGTAATTGAAAATGACAATAAATATTTTGGTGTAATTACAATTGAGAAATTAATACACACAATAGCGAAATCAGTTACAATTCAATCAATTGGAGGTATTATAGTATTAGAAATGAATAGTAGAGATTACACACTAACTGAGATTGCTAGCATTGTAGAAAGTTACAATACTAAAATCTTAAGCTCTTATGTGATTTCAAACCCCAATTCAACAAAAATTGATCTAACTCTAAAGCTAGACAAAGAAGATATTTCTGCCATAGTAAAAGATTTTGAAAGAAGAGGTTATCAAGTAAGCGCTTCATTTAAAAATGATAATACTAATGATGATCAGTCAATTGAAAGGTACGAATCATTACTGAGATTCTTAAATCCTTAATAATGAAAAGTATAGTCAGTACTACAATACTTGTTTTGATTACATCGATTGTATTTGGTCAAGAGAAAATAATCATCTCTAACATTAATATCAGTGGTAATAAAATTACTAAAAAAGAAATTATTATTCGAGAGCTTGTATTTTATATTAACAGCATAACAACAAAAATTGAGCTAGAAGATAATATAACTGAAAGTCAAAAAAACCTAACTAATTTAAAATTATTTAATTTTAATGAGATAGATTATACGATTATTGATAGTTTGGTTGAAATCGATATTGAAGTAGTAGAGAGATGGTATTTCTGGCCATATCCAATCTTTGAGATTTCTGAACGTAATTTTAATTCCTGGTGGAATGAATTTAAATCTAGTAAATTTTCAGATTTTTCTCGTTTAAATTATGGTTTATTTTTAAATTGGAACAACTTTAGAGGAAGAAACGAACTTATTCAATTAAAAATAAGAAGAGGCTTTAAAGAACATTATTTAATTTCTTATCAATTACCTTTTATAAATAGAAGTAAAACACTTGGGTTAAATACAGATCTGCAGATGTTTAGAAGAAAAAAGACATTTTATAAAACAGAGAATGATTCACTTTTTTATTTTACTAATAATAATGATTTTACATCAAAAGATTATGAATTAAGTGCTGAAATTGTATTTCGAAAAAACATTAATCAAACTCATCGCTTAAAGATACAACATTTAATTACAGAAATAGATTCAACAATCACAATAATGAATCCAACCTATCTAAATAACAATAAAGTATCAGGTAATTACACTAAATTTAGCTATCTATTTACAGATGAAAATAGAGATTATATTGAATATCCATTAAATGGCTACCTCTTTGAGATAGAAGCAATAAAACACTTAAAAGGGACAAGTCCTGTCAAACATTTAGAAATCGTTGGAAAAGCTGAAAAACACATTAAATTAAAAAACCGATTTTTTTTGGGATCAAGCTTTAAAAGCAAATGGTCATCAGATGGATATCAACCTTATTTTGCTCAGAGTGGTTTTGGTTTTGATGATTACGTTAGAGGTTATGAATATTATGTGATTGATGGACAAGATTTTTGGTTATCTAAAACAGTTTTAAAATATGCATTAATTCAAAAAACAAATTTTGAGATTCCATATGTTAAAATGAAACAATTTAATAAATCACATTATTCACTTTATCTTGGTTTATTTTCTGATATGGGATATGTAGTAGATAATCAAAATAGTGCTCAAAATAATTTATCAAATCAACTTCAATGGGGTAATGGAATAAGTATTGATTATGTCACATATTATGATAAATTATTAAGAATTGAATTTTCTATCAACCATTTAGGAGAAAAAGGAGTATTTTTACATTTTTCAAATCCATTTGGATCAAAAGATAAATTATGACAATTGCAATATTTGGAAGCCCATACCCTGAACATTTCACTAAATACATTCAACATTTAGTTAAAAAATTAGAAAGTGAGCATATTAAAATAATCATTGAAGAAGAATTTTATGTATTTCTACAAAATAATATTCGATTAACAAGTAAGAAAGAAACATTCAATTCATATGAATCATTAAAAGAAAATGCGGATTTCTTACTTAGTATTGGTGGAGATGGTACCTTGTTAAAAGCTGTAACATTTGTAAGAGAATCTAACATACCTATTATGGGTATTAACACTGGAAGACTTGGTTTTATTTCTAGTATTTCTGCAGGACAAATTGATGATGCTATAAATGACATTTTAAAGGCAAATTTTAAAATAAATGAGCGTGCTTTACTTGAGTTAACAACTGAAAATAATCTTTTTAAAGACAAGAATTTTGCGTTAAATGAGGTTGCAATTTCAAAAAAAGATACCTCATCAATGATTAGAATTGATGCATTTGTTGACGAAGAATTCTTAAATACATATTGGGCAGATGGGCTTGTTATTTCTACACCAACGGGATCAACAGGTTACTCTTTGAGTTGTGGGGGGCCAATAATAATGCCAGGAACAAATAACATAATTGTAACGCCAAATGCTCCACATAATCTAAATGTTCGTCCTATTGTTCTAAATGATAAAAGCGTATTAAAGCTAAAAGTAGATGATAGAGATCAATTAGCATTAGTCTCTTTAGATTCTAGATCGAGAGCTTTTGACAGTGATACAGAATTATTAATAAAAAAAGCTGACTTTAAAATTAAACTTATACAGCCACAAGATAATTCTTTCACATCAACTATTAGAAATAAGCTAATGTGGGGGCTAGATAAAAGAAGCTAATTTACTAGAATAAATATCTAGTTTTTCTATATTTGCAGATTATTGAAATAATCATGAAAAGACTTATAACAAATACATTACTTCTGATAATCATATCACTTGTATTTAACTTCGCCTCTACTGCTCAACAATTTAAACCAAATACTGAGGTGGGTCTTATTCTTGGAACTTCATATTATTTAGGTGATCTAAATACTACCCATTTTAACCAATCTTCAGCAACAGCTGGACTTGTAATTAGAAAAAATATTGATAAAAGATTTGTATATAAAGCTGAAGTTATGTACCTAAACTTAAAATCTGATGAAAGACAATCTTCAGATACAATTGCACTTAATAGAGGGTTACATTTTAGATCTCCTATTTATGAGCTCTCTGGGCAAATAGAATTCAATTTTCTTCCTTATCAAAGTGGAAACCCATTATACACGTGGACTCCATTTGTATATACAGGAATATCTATATTTAGCTTTAATCCGCAAGCTGAAAACATTAATGGAGAGTGGGTAGACTTACAAGAACTTGGCACTGAAGGACAAGGAACAACCACAGAATTTGATGGAAATACTAGATCAAAATACTCTTTGATACAATTTTCAATTCCAATAGGTGGAGGGCTTAAAATTGCAGTAAATGAAAATTTTAATATAGTTTTAGAATATGGTGCACGAAAAACTTTTACCGATTATTTAGATGATGTTAGTACAACGTATGCAGGTCCAAACATAAATGGATCATGGCCTGTTGAAATGTCTGATCTTGCCCAACAAATGTCTGATCCAAACGGAACCCACGTAAAAGATGAGCAAAGAGGAAATCCAGATAAAAAAGATTGGTATTCATTTGCAGGTATCACCCTCTCTTTTAAGCTTAACAACAATACAAAGGATTGTTATCCTTAAATTGTAAATGAGACAAACAATAGATAAAAATAACTTACCAGTACATATTGCCATCACCATGGACGGTAATGGAAGGTGGGCAAAATCAAAAGGTAAGATAAGAGCATTTGGTCATAAAAATGGGGTTAATGCTGTAAGAGAAGCTACAGAGTACGCAACAGAAATTGGAATCAAATATCTAACTTTATATGCTTTTTCTACAGAGAATTGGAATCGTCCAAAGCATGAAGTTAATGCCTTGATGGCATTATTAGTTAGTGCAATAAAAAAGGAAACTGCTTCGCTAATGAAAAACAACATTAAACTTATTAGTATTGGAGAAATTGATTCTTTACCATCAAAAGCAAAGAAAGAATTATCAGATGCAATTAATAAAACAAAAAATAATACTGCATTAACACTAGTTTTAGCACTAAGTTATAGTGGTAGATGGGAAATAATAAATTCAGTTAAAAATATTATTAAAGACAAAGTAGCTGTTGAGAATGTAAACGAGAGCTTATTTCAACAATATTTAACAACAAAAAACGTTCCTGACCCAGAGTTATTAATTAGAACAAGTGGTGAATATAGAATCAGTAATTTCCTGCTCTGGCAAATTGCTTATTCCGAACTTTACTTCACAGATACTATGTGGCCTGATTTTACTAAAAAGGAATTAGAAAAAGCAATCTTAAATTATCAAAATAGAGATAGAAGGTTTGGAAAAACAAATGAACAATCACAAAACTAAAACTTTGAAGAAAATTTTAACATTAATATTAGCACTGTCTCATCTAATAATTGTAGCACAAACAAATGAGTTGCTTGATTACTCTACACCAAAAAAATATGAGCTCGGTGGAATAGTAATTGAAGGAGCAAATAATCTTAACAATAGTACACTTATTGCAATTACAGAACTTGAAATTGGAAAAGAAATTGAGATTCCAGGAATTAAAATAACAAAAGCTATTAACAAACTTTGGGACCAAGGGTTGTTTTCTAACATAGAAATTACATTAGATAAAATTGTTGGAAAGACAATATTTATCACAATAAATTTAAAAGAATATCCGAGACTTTCACAATTTAAATTTAAAGGAAAAAAGGTGAGTAAATCTGATGTCACATCACTTAAAGAAGAACTTAAATTAATGAGAGGAAGAGTGCTTACTCAGAGTTTAATCAATAACAGTTTAAATACAATAAAAGACTATTATATTAATAAAGGGTTTTATAATGTAACAGTAGGATATGTTACAAGTACTGATACTTTAGCTAAAAATTCTGAAAAATTAATTTTTAATATTTCAAAAGGTAAAAAAATTAAAATTAAAGATATAATAGTAACTGGAAGGTCTAAAATTTTAAATCTAAAAAAATCACTGTTAAATAATCAAGACTCGGTTTATTGTGTAAGCAATTATAACTTAAAAAAGAGTATGAAAGAAACCAAATCTAAAAGTTTTTGGAGATTTTGGAAAACATCAAAATTTATACAGAATAATTTTGAAGATGATAAGAAAAATATTATCTCGAAATATAACGAAATTGGATATAGAGATGCCAGAATAGAGACTGATTCAGTATTCCTTAACGGTGATAACACCATGACAATTGAAATCAGAATAGTTGAAGGTGAGCCATATAGATTTGGCAACATTACTTTTACTGGAAATACAGTATATTCTTCAAAAGAACTATCTCGTCAATTAGCTATTAAAGAAAATGATATTTTTGATCAATCTGTTTTAGATTCAAGATTATTTAGCGACGGATCTGGAAATACGAATGTAAGTTCATTGTATCTTGACGATGGGTATTTATTTTTTAATGCTACACCTGTTGAAATAGCAGCTAATGATAAAAAAATTGATCTTGAAATTAGAATTTTTGAAGGGCAACAAGCTAGAATTAATAAAATTAAGGTAAAGGGGAATACTAAGACTAATGATCATGTTATAATGCGTGAGTTAAGAACACGTCCTGGCGATTTATTTAGTCAAACAGACATTCAGCGATCAATGCGAGAATTATCACAAATGCAGTACTTTAATCCTGAAGCATTTGATGTTAAAGTAGAGCCAGATCAAGCAAGAAACTCTGTAGATATTACATATATCGTTGAAGAGAAATCTTCTGATCAAATTCAATTACAAGGTGGCTGGGGGGCAAATCGAATTGTTGGACAACTAGGACTAAGTTTTAATAATTTTTCTACTAGAAATATCTTTAAAAAAGATAAATGGACTCCTCTCCCATCAGGTGACGGGCAAATACTTTCATTAACAGCATCATCAAATGGAATTTACTATCAAAACTATAATATTTCTTTTACTGAGCCTTGGCTTGGAGGAAAAAAACCTAATTCTTTATCTATTTCTCTTTACAAATCAATCTCTTCTAATGGTCAGTCAGGAGATGAAAGAGAAGCTATTGAGATTACAGGCTTAACTATTGGTTTAGGCAAAAGATTACAGAAGCCAGATGATTATTTTACAATGTATAATGGGATTAACTTTCAACAATATAAACTAATAAATAATAATTCTTTCTTCTCATTTAGTAATGGGTTTTCAAACAATGTAAATTATAATATTCGAATTGGAAGAAATTCTGTTGATCAACTAATTTATCCAAGAAGAGGATCTAATTTTTCTTTAAGTTTAAAGATGACTCCCCCTTATTCGATATTTGATGGTATTAGTGATTACTCCAAAATTTCAGATCAAGAAAAATATTCATGGATTGAATACTACAAATGGAAATTTAAATCCTCATGGTTTTCAGCTTTTACTGACAAATTAGTTCTTAATACTAGAGTAGAAATAGGTTTACTTGGGGCCTATGATAATGATTTAGGAGTCGCTCCTTTTGAAAGATTCTATGTTGGAGGAGATGGTATGAGTGGTATGGGTTATCAATTTGATGGAAGAGAATTAATCTCACTAAGAGGATATTCCAATAATTCTCTATCACCACAAACTGGAGCAACAATTTATAATAAATACACTACTGAGTTACGATATGCAATTAACTTAAATCCAAGCTCAACTGTATATGCACTTGGATTTTTAGAAGCCGGAAATGCATGGGATAGCTTTAATAATTTTAATCCTTTTGGAGTGAAAAGATCAGCTGGATTTGGTGTTCGAATAATGCTTCCAATGATTGGAATGATGGGGCTTGACTATGGGTGGGGGCTCGATGATATATTAGGAAATCCTGATGCAAATGGTGGTCAATTTCACTTTTCTATAGGTCAACAATTTTAATTAAATTTGTAAAAAAAATACATGAAAAAATTACTGCTATTGTTTATACTTACAAATGTTATTCTTACTACAACATTTGCACAAAAATTTGCATATGTTGATACTGATTATATTTTAAATAAAATTCCTGAATTTAAACAAGCTCAAGATAAGTTAGATAATTTTTCTGCTGACTGGCAAGCAGAAATAGAGTCGAAATATGCAGCTGTTGAAAAAATGTATCGAGCCTACCAACAAGAAAAAGTTCTTCTGACTGATAATATGAAAAGTAAAAGAGAAGAAGCTATAATAACAAAGGAAACCGCCGCAAAAAATTTACAGCAAAAATATTTCGGTCCTCAAGGACAGCTTTTTACTAAAAGACAAGAGTTAATAACCCCAATTCAAGATAAAATACAAAATGCCATTAAAGAATTAGCAAAAGCAAATAAATATCAAATAGTATTTGATAGCTCAAGTGACTTAATAATGTTGCATAAAGACAATAACCTCGATCAATCTGACAAAGTGTTAGATTTAATGGGGTATTAATAATAACTAAATAACACTAATAAATTACAATGAAAAAAATTACATTTCTATTCCTAATAAGCTTAATTACCTTAAGTGCCTTTTCTCAGAACAAGTTTGGATACATTGATTCTCAAGAACTGTTAATGCTAATGCCAGAAAGAAAAACTGCAGAATCAGAAGTTCAAAGTTTTGCTAAAAGCTTAGAATCACAACTTGCAGCAATGACTGCAGAGTATCAAGAAAGTGTTCAAGATTACCAGTCTAACGAAGCTAGCTACACTGATTTAATTAAACAAGATAAAATAGCCGAGATAACAGGGCTAGAACAAAGAATTCAGGCCTTTCAACAAAATGCACAGCAATCACTACAAAAAAAGGAGCAAGAGCTTCTTGAGCCTATTCTATCTAAAGCAAGAAGTGCAATAGAAGAAGTTGCTATTGAAGGCAACTTCACTTACATTTTTGATAAAAGTGTTGGATCAATTTTATATGCTAAAGAAAGTGAAAATGTATTATCTCTTGTAAAAAAGAAATTAAAATTATAGTCTCCAAAGCTACATACTAGAACAAAAAAGCATCAATTGTGATGCTTTTTTTATATATTTAAAAAATGAATAATCAGCCTATTGGAGTATTTGATTCTGGAATTGGAGGTTTAACTGTAGCTCATGCAATTAAAAAGATTTTGCCAAATGAAGATATAATTTATTTTGGAGATACTGAACATTTACCTTATGGAGAGAAATCAAAAAAAGCTATTAAGAATTACAGTAGAAAGATCACTCAATTCTTACTACATAAAAAATGTAAAGTAATAATCATTGCTTGTAATAGTGCTTCTTCTTTAGCATATAAATCAGTAAAAAACACAGCTAAAAAAATACCTGTTTTTAATGTTATTAATCCTATTATTGATCATATAGTTAAACAATATTCTGAATATAATATTGGTGTAATTGGAACAAAAGCAACTATACAATCTAATATTTATGAAACTGAAATAAAAAAACTTTGCGAGTCAGCAAACATTTCCTCATTAACAACTCCTCTTTTAGCTCCTATGATTGAGGCAGGCTTTATAAATGATGATATAAGCCAGACAGTTATAGCAAATTATTTAGGAAACAAAAAATTAGCTAATATTGATCATTTAATATTAGCATGTACACACTATCCATTAATTCGTCATAAAATAAACGAGTATTATAAAGGAAAAGTAAATGTTATTGATTCAGCAAATATAGTAGCTAAGCACATTGCAGAACAACTTGAAAAAAATGATATACTGAGTAATAGTGAAAAAAATAAACATCATTTTTATGTTTCAAACTATACGAAATCATTTGAAGAAAGTGCTAATTTCTTTTTTAAGGAATATATTAAATTAGAAGAAGTAAATATTTAACATTAATCTTTAAACCAAGAAGAGTATATTAAATAATTATTAGATATTCCATTAATCAAGCGATCTGTTTGTTCACTATTTAACTCCTTTACTTTTTTGGCAGGCACACCAGCATAAATACTGCCAGATTCAACTCGGGTTCCTTCAAGAACAACAGCTCCGGCTGCAATTATAGTATTACTCTCAATTATTGCACCATCCATTACAATTGAACCAATGCCTACAAGAACATTATCATTAATAATACAACCATGAATTACAGCATTATGTCCTATAGAAATATTATTACCTAAAATTGTTTTAAATTTTTTAAATGTACAGTGGATTACTGCTCCATCTTGAATATTTACATTGTTACCAATCCTAATTGAATTTACATCTCCTCTAATCACTGCTGCAAACCAGATACTACAATTTTTTCCTATAATTACATCACCAACAATAGTTGAGTTTTCTGCTTTATAAACATTATCCCCAAAAATTGGAGTTTTACCTTTTACACTTTTTATTAATGCCATAATTAAATTGTTTGTATTTTTGACAAAAATAAACATTATGAATTACAGTATTTACGCTGAAAGCACACCTAATCCTGAAGTTATGAAATTTGTTTCAAATAGAATGCTTGCAGATAAAAGCATTGAGATAAAAAATGTTGGTGAAGCGTATGGTATATCTATAGCAATAGAATTATTAAAATTTCCCTTTGTAGAAAGTATCTACATGAGTTCTAATTTTATCTCAATAACAAAAAATAAAAACTTAGAATGGGAAAGTATTGCTATGCAATTAAGAATATTTATTACAGATCATCTAAATAGTAATGAAATAACAAACCATACTGAGGATATTAAAAATGTAGAAGAAAATACTATAAATAATAAACAGTTCGCAAATAGCCGAGTATTAACTCAAAAGGAAAAAGAAGTTGAATCCATATTAAATGAATACATTGCCCCAGCCGTAGAGTCTGATGGTGGAGCTATTACTTTAAACTATTATAAAGATAATATTGTTTGTGTAGATCTCAAGGGGGCTTGTAGTGGTTGTCCATCTTCAACTAGCACTTTGAAAGGAGGTATCGAAACATTATTGAGGGAAAAGATAAGCCCAGAAATAGAAGTTATTGCTAATGAAGAGTAATCTATTACTTTTATTTTCTTTAGTATTTTTATGTAAAGTTAATGGACAAAATAATTTAACCTCTTTTGGAATACAATACAAACCTATAATTCCTTCATCATACTTTAATTCTTCACACTTTCAAGAAGAAATCAATTTTTTTACTTTTAATTTAAAACCAAGATATAGTTACTCACTTGGAATGTTATTGAGACAAAAGATTAATCAAACTTTCTCAATTGAATCTGGTATTAATTATATTCAAAGAAATTATTCGCTTTCTATTGATAATATTCAAATTGATAATGATGAAACATTTTTTGGACTAAGATCATATGAACTACCAATTCAATTACTTACCTATGTGCAAATTAAAGAATTATGGTATCTAAATGTTGCATTTGGATTATCCTACAATATTCAGACATCAGATATTTTATCTTATGGTAATATGTCTAATAATTTTATTCAAAATACTTATAGAAAAACAGGTGGCTATATAGCTTTGCTTGCTAATATAGGTATTGAATATAGACCTTCTGAAAGTGGATACTATTATTTTGGAACTAGTCTGCATAGGCCATGGACTGAATTAGGCAGAATTTATCCTCAGTACAAAGACAATAATGCTAGTTTTAATGATGTCGATTTTAATGATAAATACCATTTAGAATTATTAGGGTCTTTTGTGACTTTAGACCTTCGATATTTTTTCGGAGAATAACTTATTATAAAAAATACTTTTTAAAAAGGTACTAGGCGTGTAATTTTTCTTTTTTAAGCATTAACTGATCTTCAGTTTCAACATTATCAGTGTCATCTACACAACAATCAACAGGACAGACAGCAGCACATTGTGGCTCGTCATGAAAACCAATACATTCTGTACATTTATCAGTAGCGATATAGAAGAATTCATCAGAGAAACCTCCATCCTCTCTTTCTGTATTATCATTCATCGTAGTGCCATCTGAAAATTTCCACGCTTGTTCAGGCGAATAAATTGCATTATTTGGACATTCTGGTTCGCATGCCTCACAATTTATACAGTCATCTGTTATCTTAATAGCCATATCATTAGTTTAAAGCACAAAAATAAGTCTTTTTTATTAAGTAATTACATGTATAATTAATTTAAATTGATTCTGTATAAACAACAAAACAACAAAACAACAAAAAAAACATCGTGTTATAAAGAAGCTTTGTATTTTTGTTAAATGAAAGATGCAAAGTAAAATTATGAATAATCCAAAAGTTGTTGATTTAGAAAAAGTAGTAATCAAATTTGCAGGTGACTCTGGTGATGGAATGCAACTTACCGGAAACCAATTTACAGACACTTCAGCTTTACTTGGAAATGATTTAGCTACTTTTCCTGATTATCCTGCTGAAATTAGAGCCCCTCAAGGAACAGTAGCTGGAGTTTCAGGGTTTCAGATTCATATAGGAAGTATAGACATCAACACACCTGGAGATATAGCAGATGTTTTGGTAGCTATGAATCCAGCTGCATTGAAAGCTAATAAAAATTTCATTAAAAAAGGAGGAAGTATCATTATCAATATTGATAGCTTCAACCAGAGAGATTTTGAAAAAGCTGGATACAAACAATCACCACTTGAAGACAACTCATTTGAAGGATATAATTTAATTGAAGCTCCGATAACCAAACTCACAAGAGAAACACTTAAAGATTCTAAACTAGATGGCAAAAGTATTGGTAGAGCAAAAAATATGTTTGCACTTGGGATTGTCTATTGGATGTTTAATAGGCCTATGCAACAAACAGAATCTTTCTTAAAAACAAAATTTAAGAAATCGCCAGATCTAGTTGAAGCAAATATTAAAGTAATGCATGCAGGATATAATTTTGCAGATACAATTGAAGCGCTTTCATCTTCTTACACTGTTTTATCAGCTAAACTTCCTAAAGGGACATATAGAAATGTTATGGGAAATCAAGCTATGTCATGGGGCTTTCTAGCAGCAGCAGAAAATGCAAAGAAAGAATTGTTTCTAGGATCATACCCTATAACACCTGCATCAGATATTTTGCATGAACTAGCAAAACATAAGAATTTAGGAGTTAAAACCTTCCAAGCTGAAGATGAAATTGCAGGAGTATGTTCGGCAATTGGAGCAAGTTTTTGTGGTAGCCTTGCTATTACAACTACATCAGGACCTGGATTAGCGCTAAAAGGAGAAGGTATTGGATTAGCAATAATGACTGAACTCCCATTAGTTGTTGTTGATGTACAAAGAGGAGGACCATCAACTGGATTACCTACAAAAACAGAACAATCTGATTTAATGCAAGCACTTTATGGAAGAAATGGAGAAAGCCCCGCTGTTGTTTTAGCATCTTCTACACCTGCAAATTGTTTTGATTGGGCTTATCAAGCTTCAAAAATAACTCTAGAACATAATACACCTGTCATCTTATTATCTGATGGATATTTGGGTAATGGTGCTGAACCATGGAAGATAAAATCCACAAATGATATGCCCAAAATTAATCCAAATGTAGCAAGAGAGGGAGATGATTATCTCCCATATGCAAGAGATAAAAAAATGTTATCTAGAAAGATTGCAATTCCTGGAACAAAAGGATTAGAACATAGGCTCGGAGGGTTAGAGAAGGAGGATATAACAGGTAACGTATCATATGATCCAGAAAATCATGAAAAAATGTGTAAGATTCGATCTGAAAAAATAAATCGGCTTTCTAACATAATACCGGAGCAAAAAATATATGGGAATGAAAGCGGAAATTTATTAGTCATTGGATGGGGGGGGACATTTGGGTCACTATACTCAGCAGTTGATACATTGCTTAAAGATGAAAATAGTGTTGGTTTATGTCATTTTAATTATATTAATCCTCTTCCACGTAATACTAAAGAAATCTTATCAAAATTTAATAGAATTGTAGTCTGCGAACTCAATGCAGGACAATTTGCAAATTATTTAAGAATGAACTTTCAGGGATTCGTTTTTGAACAATACAACAAGCTTCAGGGATTTCCATTTACTTCTATAGAATTAGAATCACACTTTAAATTACTATTATCAAAATAATGGAAAAACTAACAAATAAAGACTTTTCAAGCGATCAAGAGGTTAGGTGGTGTCCTGGTTGTGGTGATTATGCAATATTAAGAGCTATGCAGAAATCATTACCTTTACTTAATAGAAAAAAAGAAGATTTCATTTTTATTTCTGGAATTGGATGCTCATCTAGATTCCCTTATTATATGGATACTTATGGATTTCACAGTATTCATGGAAGAGCACCAGCATTCGCAACCGGAATGAAATTAGCAAATCCTAATCTAAGTATTTGGCAAATCACTGGAGATGGTGACGCATTAGCAATAGGAGGAAATCATTTTATCCATGCTTTAAGAAGAAATATTGATATTAATATTCTTCTTTTTAATAATGAAATATATGGATTAACTAAAGGTCAATTTTCTCCAACATCTAAAAAAGGAATTAAAACAAAATCAAATCCTCACGGAACGACAGACGAACCTTTCTCCCCATCAGATTTATCATTAGGAGCAAAAAGCTCTTTTTTTGCTAGAGTTGTTGATACTAATCCAAAATTGATGCAAAAAATATTTGTGGAAGCTGAAGCTCATAAAGGTACATCTTTAATAGAAATAATGCAAAACTGTGTTATTTTTAATGATAAAACCTTTTCATCAATTACTGGAAAAGATGTTAAAAAAGATGCTCAATTGACATTAGAGCATGGTAAGCCAATTCTGTATGGGGCTACAATGAATAAAGGAATAATCCTAAATAAGTTTAAACTTGAAACAGTTATAATAGGTGAAAATGGGATAACTATAGATGATATATTAGTACATGATGCTTATGAACAAGATTCTACATTACATGCAATGTTAGCAAGAATGAGACCTCCAGAATTTCCAGCAGCTTTAGGTGTAATTAGATCTGTAAAAAGATCTACTTTTGATAATGACATGAACTCTCAAATTGATCATGAGAAAAAAAATGCAAAATTCAATAACGTAAACGAATTGTTATTTTCAGGTGATACTTGGAATGTTTAATCAAATAAAAAAATATTATTTACAAACCTAGATAATTTTCTGCATCTCCATCCATTAATAACTCAACTGGGTTTTCTAGGCATTCTTTAACTTTTACTAAAAAGCCAACTGACTCTCTTCCATCAATTACTCTATGGTCATATGAGAGTGCAACATACATAATAGGTCTTATTTTAACCTCTCCATCAATTGCCATTGGTCTTTCGAGAATATTATGCATGCCCAATATAGCAGATTGGGGGGGATTTATAATTGGAGTTGAAAGCATTGAACCAAAAACACCTCCATTAGTTATTGTAAAAGTACCTCCAAGCATCTCATTTATAGTTAATCTGCCATCACGAGCTTTAATTGCTAATCTCTTTATCTCTGATTCAATTTCGTGAAAATTAAGCAATTCAGCATTTCTTACAACTGGAACCATCAAGCCTTTAGGTGCGCTTACTGCAATACCAATATCAGAGTAATTATGATGTATAATTTCATTTTTATCAATCATTGAATTAACATCTGGGAATTCCTTTAATGCAATAGTAACTGATTTCGTGAAAAACGACATGAAACCTAGTCCTACATCATATTTATCTTTAAATTTATCCTTAAATGTTTTTCTTATTTCAAAAATTTTAGTCATGTCAACTTCATTAAAAGTAGTTAACATGGCTGTTTCATTCTTGACAGCAACTAATCTACTTGCAATTTTTCTTCTAAGTGATGACATTTTTTTTCTTGAAGTGCCTCGTGGGCCACTTTCTGATACGACCCCGACTGCATCTAAGACATCATTTTTAGTAATTTTACCTAACTCTCCAGTACCCTTAACCTCATTTTCAGATATATCTAAATCACTAATTATAGCAGATGCTAACGGTGTTGCTTTCTTTAAAGTTGTTTGTTGTTTAATTATATCATTATTTTTATTTTCAGCAGACTCCTTATCTTTCAAAAAGATTTCTTTACTTTCACCAATAATTGACGTATCAATAGTACAAACAATATCTCCAACAGCTACAGTTTCACCTTCATTAACAATAATAGTAATTTTTCCACTTTGCTCTGCAGGTAATTCTAAAGTTGCCTTGTCTGAATCTATTTCAGCTATAGATTGATCTTTCTCAACGTAATCTCCATTCTTAACAAGCCATTCAGCTATCTCAACTTCAGATATTGATTCTCCTGGACTTGGTACTTTCATTTCTAGTAACATAATATTTAATCTTTTATATAGAAAAACTCAATATATTTAAAACATGAATACACGTTACTGTAGACTTGCCATTAAATTTATTTTTTAACATAACTACTGATTTTTATTCTAATGTAAAACTTTATTTTTTAGTAAATAATTCATAATTATAAAAAAACCTTATTAATAATTTCTTCCTGCTGAATATTAGATTTCTTGCTAGAACCACTTGCAGTAGCAGCAGAAAATTTTCTTGCAATTACTTGTATATCATATTCCCTTAGTTCTTGTAGAATATATGACCATGCTCCCATATTCTGTGGTTCCTCTTGAACCCAAATAAGTTCTTTATAATCGTACTTATTTAAGATTTTCTTTATTTTTTCTATGTTTAATGGAAATAACTGCTCAATTCTTATAATAGCAATATGATTAGCAGCTAAATTTTGTTTTCGCTCTAATAACTCAAAGTAAATTTTACCACTACAAAAAACTAACTTGTTGATTAGCTTTAATGATTGTGTATCATCAATTACCGTTTCAAAAGATCCATTTACTAAATCTGAGATAGAAGACCTACATTGTGGATGTCTAAGCAAACTTTTAGGAGTAAAAACAACAAGTGGTTTTCTATAATTTCTCTTTAATTGTCTTCTTATTAAATGATAGAAATTAGCTGGGGTGGTACAATTTACAATCTGCATATTATATTTTGCACACATTTGTAAGTATCTTTCTATTCTTGCCGAAGAATGCTCTGCTCCTTGACCCTCATAACCATGTGGCAATAGAATTACCAAGCCACTCATGACTTTCCATTTATCTTCAGCACATGAAATGAACTGATCAATAAGAATCTGAGCTCCATTTGAAAAATCTCCAAATTGTGCCTCCCAGATTGTAAGTGTATCAGGACGAGTAATAGAATATCCATAATCAAATCCTAAAACACCATATTCTGAAAGTAAAGAATTATAGGCTACAAAATTTGCATCGCTATTAATGTTATCTAATGGACAAACTTCCTCTTCAGATTTTTCAACTTTTAGCACCGCATGTCTATGAGAAAAAGTACCTCTTTCAACATCTTGACCGCTTAGACGGACATCATGCCCTTCATCTAGCAATGATGCATATGCTAGTAATTCACACATAGCCCAATCTAAAGAATCTAACTGTTCAATCATTTTTTTTCGATCAAGAAGTAGCTTTCTTGTTTTTTTAAATAATTTATCTGACTTTGGAAATTCGTAAAGAGATTTAGCTAATAATCTGATTTTTTTCTCAGTAAGATTAGATTTTTTCACTATTTTAAAAGTGGGAATAAAATTTCTTTTGATATCACTCCACTCATCCTTGAGAAATCTTGTGATTTTAGCTTTTTTAATTTCTTTTGCTTCATCAAATCTTTCTTGAAGTAGGTATTGGAACTTTTTCTCTAACTCTTTTGCTATACTATTTTCAACAACACCTTCACTTAATAGTTTCTGAATATAGATTTCACGAGGGTTCTTATGTTTAGAAATTGTTTCATATAATTTTGGCTGAGTAAATCTTGGCTCATCTCCTTCATTATGTCCATATTTCCTGTAACATAACAAATCAATAAAAATATCTTTTTTATATTTTTGTCTATACTCTACAGCTAGCTGTAATGAATGAACTACAGCCTCAACATCATCACCATTGACATGTATAACAGGCGATAATGTCACTTTTGCAATGTCTGTACAATATGTACTCGACCTTGCATCTAAATAATTAGTTGTAAAACCTACCTGATTATTTACAGCAATATGAATGGTTCCGCCAGTTTTATAACCATCTAATTGAGCCATTTGAATAACTTCATACACTACTCCCTGTCCTGCAAGAGCAGCATCACCATGAAGTAAAATCGGTAATATTTTTGTCGTATCACTATTATATTTACTGTCAAGCTTAGCTCGTGTTATTCCTTGTACCACAGGATTAACTGCTTCTAAATGTGATGGATTTGGAGTTAAGTTTAATTTAACGTTTCTGCCATTATTACATTTTTGGAATGATGTAAATCCGAGATGATATTTTACATCTCCTGAAATAAGATCATCTTCATACATGTTACCTTCAAATTCTGAAAAAATCTCTTTGTAAGTTTTATTAAAAATATTTGCTAAAACATTTAATCTTCCTCGATGAGCCATGCCCATTACAAATTCTTCAACTCCTAGCTTTGAACTATGTTCAACAAGTGCGTCTAAAGCTGGGATAAGTGATTCTGCTCCTTCTAATGAGAATCTTTTTTGACCTACAAACTTTTTATGCAAGAAATTCTCAAATGCTACTGCCTGATTTAATTTATGTAGTATGTGTTCTTTCTCATCTGATTTGAAATCTGGTGTATTTGAATTTGAATGTAATCTTTCTTTAATCCAATTAATTTCTTCAGGATCTCTAATATACATGTATTCAATACCAATAGATTGACAATATACTTTCTGTAAATGTTTAATAATTTTTTCCAAAGAAGAAGGCCCAATTCCAACTTGGGTTCCTGCTTGAAATTCAGCTTTTAAATCAGACTCCTCTAAACCAAAATTTTTATAATCTAAAGTGGGTGTATACTTTCTTCTTTCTCTGACAGGGTTAGTTTTAGTAAATAAATGTCCGCTTTTTCTATATGCATCTATTAAATTAATCACCTTAAATTCTTTTTGAAAATATTGAGGAATATCATCATCAGAGTAAACCTCCTTTGCAAAATCATATCCTTTAAAAAAATGACTCCATTCTTTGTCTATACTCTCGGGGTCTAGTGTAAATTTTTCATACAATGCTTCAATCATCTTTGTATGTGCAGAGCCTAAGAATGAGAAATTATCCATTATAAAATACAAAAATTATTATACAAAATTATCTATTTTTTATGATATATAGCAGATATATTAATAAAGTATTTGTGTCAAACATTAATATCTACCTATCTCGATGCATTAATTTATCAGCAAAATCAATTAATGGGGATTTCTTATCAGAATCAATGGCATCTAAATGCTTCATTGCCTTAATATAATATGACTTCATAAGGTCTAAAGTGTGTTTCTTAATATTCAAGTCAACAAAAATTTTTTTAACTTTTTCAACTTTTGTATCATTTTCATTTTCACTTGTATATAATTTTTTTAATTTCAACTTAGTAGAAAAATCAGATATTTGAAGTGCTTTTAAATATAAAAAAGTCTTTTTATTAGCAATAATATCTCCACCTATTTTTTTTCCAAATAATTTAGAAGTGCCAAAAACATCCAATAAATCATCTTTTAATTGAAATGCAATCCCCATATTGAGCCCAAATTCATAAAGATGGTTCTGATCTTTTTTCTTAGCATCAGCTAAAACAGCTCCAATCTTTAAAGATGCAGCTAGAAGTACAGCAGTTTTGAATTCAATCATCTGCATATAATCAATTAAAGGAACATCATCTTTAGATTCAAAATCCATATCCCATTGTTGCCCCTCACATACTTCAATAGCTGCTTTATTAAATATATTTAAAATAGATTTTAAATATTTAGATTCTACTTGAGCTAATAGTTGATAAGCGTGAATCATCATTACATCACCAGATAAAATAGCAATATTATTATTCCATTTTTTATGCACGGTAATTTTTCCTCTTCTTAAAGGGGCCTTATCCATGATATCATCATGAAGTAAAGTAAAATTATGAAAGAGTTCAATAGCTTTTGCTGGTGAAAATGCTCTCTCAAAATTATCGTTAAAAAGTTGATAGGAAATTAACAGTAAAATAGGCCTGATTCGTTTCCCGCCCAATTCCATTGTATATTCAATTGGCGAGTAGAGATTTTCTGGATCTTTAAGATAAGAGATATTATTTATCTCAGCTTCAATAATTTCTGCGATTTGTGATAAATCTTTCACTAAATATTTGCTAATCTAATTAAATAATCTCCATAGCCACTTTTTGACAGTGGTTTGGCAATTTCAAGTAATTTTACTTTATCAATATACCCCATTCTAAATGCTGCTTCTTCAATACAACCAATTTTTCTCCCTTGCCTTTCCTCAATTAATTGTACATACTGATTAGCTTGCATTAATGATGAAAATGTTCCTGTATCTAGCCATGTTGTACCTCTTCCTAGTAACTTAACATTTAGTTTTCCATGTTTCAGATATTCTTTGTTAATATCTGTTATTTCATATTCGCCTCTTTTTGATGGCTTTATATTTTTGGCAATTTTAATAACAGAGTTTTCATAAAAATAAAGACCAGGGACAGCATAATTAGATTTAGGGGCAGAGGGTTTCTCTTCTAATGAGATTGCATGAAAATCATTATCAAATTCTACAACACCATATCTTTGGGGATCATTAACATGATACCCAAAAATTGTTGCTCCATTAACTCCTCTACATTCCTGAAGCGTTTTTATTTTCATTTGAAAAATATTATCACCTAAAATTAAACAAACATCATCGTCTCCAATAAACTCTTCACCTATTAAAAAAGCCTGTGCTAATCCATTTGGAGTTTCCTGAATTTTATACTCAATATTGCATCCAATTTGTGTTCCGTTTCCTAATAATTTTTTAAATAGAGGCAAGTCGTGGGGAGTAGAAATAATTAGTATTTCATTAATACCAGAATACATTAAAGTTGACAATGGATAATAAATCATTGGCTTATCGTATATAGGCATCAGTTGTTTACTAATTGCTAAAGTAAGTGGATGTAATCTTGTTCCTGATCCTCCTGCTAAAATGATTCCTTTCAAAGTAGTGTTTCTTTATATTATACAGTCATAATATCTGATTCCTTTTTAGAATAGATATTGTCAATTTTAGCAGAGTAAATATTAGTTAGTTCCTGAACTGAGTTCTCTGCATCTCGAACAATATCTTCGGACAAACCATCTTTCCCAAGTTTTTTCATTTCATCGTTTGCTTTTTGTCTAATATTTCTAACGCTAACTTTTGCATTCTCTATTTCAGATTTTGCCTGTCTAACAAGTGCTTTTCGTCTTTCTTCAGTTAATGGTGGTACATTAATTATGACTTTTTCGCCATTATTAGATGGATTAAAACCTAAATTTGCCTCAGTTATAGCATTTTCTATCTCTGCTATCAAACTTTTATCAAAAGGCTGAACAGAAATAGTTTGAGCATCTGATGTAGATACATTTGCTGCTTGAGATAATGGAGTTTGAACTCCATAATAGTCAACTTTTACTGTACTAAGCATTTGTGGATTAGCTTTTCCAGCTCTTATTTTTGATAATGCTATTTCAAGTCTAGAAATTGATTCTAACATCGAATCTTTTGCTATGTCTAAATTTATTTGAACCTCTTCTGTCATATATTATTTTTTTAATGATTAACTAAAGTCCCTACGTCTTCACCCTCACAAATTCGTATAAGACTTCCTTCTACATTCATGTTAAACACTTTAATTGGTAAGTTGTTTTCTTGGCATAATGTAAATGCAGTTAAATCCATAATATTCAATTTTCTCTCTAATACTTCAGCAAAAGTTATACTATTAAATTTTTTTGCAGAAGAAAACTTTTCTGGATCTTCAGTGTAAATACCATCAACTCTTGTTCCTTTTAGAATAATATCTGCTTCTATTTCAATTGCTCTTAAAGTAGCGGCAGTATCTGTTGTGAAATAAGGATTTCCAGTTCCTCCTCCAAAAATAACAACTCTACCTTTTTGGAGATGTCTCATAGCCTTCCTTCTAATATACGGTTCAGCAACCTGTTCCATTCTAATAGCTGTTAATAATCTAGTTTCTATATTGATTGATTCTAATGCAGATTGTAATGCCATTCCGTTAATTATGGTAGCAAGCATTCCCATGTGATCACCTTGTACGCGATCAAATCCTGCCCCCTCAGATTGAATACCTCGGTAAATATTACCTCCTCCAATGACAACAGCAACTTCAACATTTTTAGCTACAATGCTAGAAATATCATTAGCATATTTGCTCAACATCTTTGGATCAATACCATATTCCCCATTCCCCATAAGAGATTCTCCGCTAAGTTTTAATAGTATTCTTTTATATTCCATGTCTTTAAAAGTTTTTCAAATATAACTATTTGATTTAATTAAGATAATTAAAATCATGACATAAAAAAACCACTCTAGAAGAGTGGTTTTTTTTACTTTTTTAAATTCATTATCCTAGTGAAACTTTTTTAAATTCAGTAACATTAACTTCTCCATATGTTGAAATGTATTCAGAAACATTTTTTGATTCATCTTTTATAAATTTCTGATCAAGTAGACACATTTCTTGATCAAGTGTTGTATTATCTGAAATAAATCTATCAATTTTTCCAGGTACAATCTTGTCCCAAATATGTTCTGGTTTACCTTCAGATTTAAGTTCAGCCTCAATAGTAGATTTTGCATTTTTAATAACCTCATCTGTTAATTGCAACATTGATATGTAGAGAGGTATATTCTTTAGTGTTTTACCTAATCTACCTAACTCAACATTTTCTTTTTCAATAACAGCTATCCTCGCTTCAGTTTCAGATACAACAAAATTTGGATCAAAATCTTTATAAGATAATGTTGTTGCGCCCATAGATGCAATTTGCATTGCAAGATCTTTTGACAATTCAAATTCACCATCAACATTACTATCAAGACCAACTATTACAGAAATTTTATTACCGTGAGTATACGATCCAACATAATCTGCTTCTACTCTTTCGAAACCAGAAATTTCTAACTTTTCACCTATAACACCAGTTTGCTCTATTAGCTTTTCAGAAACTGTCATTCCTCCAAAATCTGCATTAAGAAATGATTCTTTATCATTATGATTTATTGCAATATTTACAAACTCAGTTGCTAAACTTTTATATGAATCATTTTTTGCAACAAAATCAGTTTCACATGCTAATACAATCGCAACACCAATTGTGTTAGTTTCATTAATCTTTGTAATTGCAATTCCTTCACTAGCTTGACGATCTGCACGTTTAGCAGCAACTTTTTGTCCTTTTTTTCTTAGGACGTCAATAGCAACGTCAAAGTCTCCTTCGGCTTCTACTAATGCTTTTTTACAATCCATCATGCCAGCACCAGTTTGTTTTCTTAGTTTTGCTACATCAGCAGCTTTAATATTTACCATTATAATAAGATTGTATTTTAAGTTTTATCTATTCTTTTTCTTCAGTAATTTGCTTTGCCTTTTCTTTCTTTTCTTCATCTTTAGCTTGTTGCTCAGCTCCTCTTTCCTCAAGTCCTTCAGCAACAGCTTGTTTTATTATTGATAAGATACATTCGATTGATTTGGATGCATCATCATTTGATGGTATAGGAAAGTTTATCATCTTTGGATTAGTATTAGTATCGTTCATTGCGAAAGTTCTAATACCTAAAGTATTTGCCTCAGCTATAGCAATATTTTCCTTGTTAGTATCTACAACAAAGATAGCCTCAGGCATTCTTGTCATCTTAACAATACTACCAAGATTTAACTCAAGCTTAGCTCTCTGTCTATCGATTTGTAATCTTTCTCTTTTAGATAAACTATCAAACGTTCCATCAACTTTCATCTTATCAATTGTTTGCATCTTCTTAATTGATTTTCTAATAGTTGCAAAATTTGTGAGTAAACCACCAGGCCACCTTTCAGTAATGTAGGGCATATTTAAGGCTTGAGCTGTTTCAGCTATAATACCTTTTGCTTGCTTTTTGGTTGCAACAAAAAGTATTTTTTTTCCAGATTTAGCAATTTGTTTCATTGCACTTGCAGCATCTTCTATCATTGCTACTGTTTTATTTAAATCGATAATATGAATTCCATTTCTTTCCATAAAAACATATGGAGCCATAGCAGGATTATACTTTTTCTTTAGGTGTCCAAAATGAACCCCTGCACTTAATAATTCTTTAAAATTTGTTCTTGACATGTTTACTTTCTTTTAGTTAGTTAAGCAACTGTATGGTAGAAGTCTATAACTTGTCCAAACAGTTTAGATGCTAAACATTTATTAATAAATTGGGTTATATTATCGTTTAACCCACTGGAATTTTTTCCTAGCTTTTTTCTGTCCTGGTTTTTTTCTTTCAACTACTCTAGCATCTCTAGTTAATAAACCTTCTGCTTTTAACGCAGGACGATTTTCTTGGTCAAGCTCGCACAAAGCCCTTGATATCGCAAGTCTTATTGCCTCTGCTTGTCCAGTTGTACCCCCACCATCAACATTAACCTTAACATCAAATTTGTTAGCAACTTCAGAAACCTTAAATGGCTGCTCTAGCTTATATTGCATTGTGTCAACTGGAAAATATTCTTTAAAGTCTTTTCCGTTAACCGTTATCTTTCCTTTTCCTTTTGAAAGATATATTCTAGCAACCGCTTCTTTTCTTCTTCCTATTGTGTGAATTGTATCCATAATTTATTTCAAATCGTTTAAATTAAGCATTTTTGGCTTTTGTGCTTCGTGATCATGTTTATCTTGTGCGTAAATAAAACAATTTCTTAAAATTGCGGCACCAAGTTTATTTTTAGGTAACATGCCTTTAACAGCATGTCTTACAACAGAAGTTTCATCTTTAGCTAACATCTCAGATGGCGAAATTCTTTTTTGTCCACCAGGGTATCCTGTATGAGAAAAAATCTGTCTATCTGACATTTTTTTTCCACTCATTACAATTTTACCAGCATTTACAATGATGACATTGTCACCACAATCTGCATGAGGAGTAAAATTAGTTTTATATTTTCCTCTTAAAACCTTTGCAACTTTCGATGCCATTCTTCCTAGAGTTTGTCCCTCAGCGTCAACAACAAACCATTCTTTGTTGGCTGTTTCCTTGCTGGCTGATAATGTTTTATAACTTAATGTATCCACTGTATATATGTTTTTATTACTTCTTCAAAGGGCTGCAAAATTACACTTTTTTATATTTCTGCAAAATATTATTAGCCATTATTACTGTAATACATTAAGCTCCCTTCCAATCTTTGTGAAGGCTAGAATTGCTTTATCTAAATCTTCTAAAGTATGATCTGCAGATATTTGAACTCTAATTCTTGCTTTTCCCTTAGCTACAACAGGATAGAAAAACCCAATTACATAAATTCCTTCTTCTAATAATTTATCTGACATTAATTGTGAAAGCTTTGCATCGTATAGCATTACAGGAACAATTGCATGAACTCCTTCTTTTATATCAAAGCCAGCTTGTGTCATTTTTTTTCTGAAATAGTTTGTATTTTCCTCTAATTTATCACGCAAATGAGTGGTATTACTTAATAAATCAATCACTTTATCGGCTGCCCCAACCAGTGATGGAGCCAAAGAATTAGAAAATAAATAAGGGCGAGACCTTTGGCGTAAAATATCAATTACTTCCTTTTTACCTGACGTAAAGCCACCCATTGCTCCTCCTAAAGCTTTTCCTAAAGTAGATGTAATAATATCAACCCTGTCCATAACACCACAATGTTCATGTGTACCTCTACCAGTTTTACCAACAAAACCTGTAGAATGACAATCATCCACCATCACAAGTGCGTTATATTTCTCAGCCAAGTCACATATCTTATCTAATTGTGCTATTGTTCCATCCATGGAAAAAACACCATCTGTTACAATAATTCTATTCCTATGTTCTTTAGCTTTTATTAGTTGAGCTTCCAAATCAGCCATGTCATTATTTGCATAACGATATCGAGCAGCCTTGCACAGGCGCACACCGTCAATAATTGAAGCATGATTTAAAGAGTCGGAAATAATAGCATCTTCCTTACCAAACAAAGGCTCAAAAAGTCCTCCATTAGCATCAAAAGCTGCAGCATATAATATAGTATCCTCCATTCCTAAAAATTCAGAAATCTTTTTTTCTAAATTTTTGTGAATATCTTGCGTTCCACATATAAAACGTACAGATGACATTCCAAAACCATGAGTATCTAAGGCATTTTTAGCTGCTTGAATAACATCAGCATGAGATGACAATCCTAAATAATTATTAGCACAAAAGTTTAACACTTCTTCTCCTGAGCTTACACGAATATTTGCACCCTGAGGGTTGGTAATTATTCTTTCTTTTTTATACAAACCAGCCTCTTTAATACTTGCTAATTCATCTTTTAACTGCTTTTGGAATTTTCCTAACATAATTTTATTTTTTGATAGCGCAAAAATACGCAAATAAAAAAAGGAGGTCAACGCCTCCTTTTTCTGTAATTTTATTCAACTTTTAATTGAGTATTATCTTATAAAACGATTAAACCAATCCTTGATCTAGCATAGCATCAGCTACCTTTACAAATCCTGCAATGTTAGCTCCTTTTACATAATCAACATAATTACCTTCTGTACCATACTCTATGCATGAAGTATGAATATCTTGCATAATCTTTTTTAATTTATTATCAACCTCTTCTCTTGTCCAATTCATTCTAAGTGAGTTTTGGCTCATCTCTAGGCCTGAAGTGGCAACTCCGCCAGCATTAGAGGCTTTACCAGGTGCAAATAAAATTTTTGATTCTTGAAACACTGCAATAGCTTCAGGAGTAGAAGGCATATTAGCTCCTTCTGAAACTAAAATGCAACCATTTGCTACTAAATTTTTTGCTTCATCTTTACTCAATTCATTTTGTGTTGCACAAGGTAAGGCAATATCACAATTTACTGACCATGGCCTTCCTGGATGGAATTCACAACCAAACTTTTCAGCATATTCCTTAACCCTTCCTCTTCTTACATTCTTAAGCTCCATTATAAAGGCTAATTTCTTAGCATCAATTCCCTTATCATCATAAATATATCCGGATGAATCAGAAAGAGTAACGACCTTAGCTCCTAATTCTGTTGCTTTTTGACAAGCATATTGTGCAACATTTCCAGATCCTGAAATTGCAACTGTTTTTCCATTAAAAGAATCTCCTTTAACAGCTAGCATGTTTTGTGCAAAATAAACATTCCCATATCCTGTAGCTTCAGGACGAATTAACGAGCCTCCCCAATTAATTCCTTTTCCAGTTAACACTCCTGTAAATTCATTTCTTATTCTTTTATACTGTCCGAACATAAATCCGATTTCTCTACCCCCAACTCCAATATCACCGGCTGGAACATCAGTATTAGCTCCAATATGACGATATAATTCAGTCATAAAAGACTGGCAAAACTTCATAACTTCATTATCAGATTTACCTTTGGGATCGAAATCAGCCCCACCTTTTCCACCTCCCATTGGAAGCGTAGTTAAAGAGTTTTTGTAAACCTGCTCAAATCCTAAGAATTTAAGTATTGATAGATTTACAGTAGGATGAAATCGCAATCCACCCTTGTAAGGACCAATTGCAGAATTAAATTCAACTCTATAACCTCTATTAACTTGAGTGTGCCCTTGATCGTCTAGCCAAGGAACTCTAAACATTAAAACTCTTTCAGGTTCTACCATCCTTTCTAAAATCATCTTATTATTATACTTTGGCGTTTTCTCCATGAAAGGAATAACTGCTTCAGCAACTTCTTCAACAGCTTGTAAAAATTCTATTTCATTCGGATTCTTTTGCTTCACTTCTCGCATAAAATCCTGGATTTTTTTTTCCATTTTTAAATATTTTATTTTAGTTATTTTTAAAGTTAAATTTTGGCAAATGTATATTTATTTTTTAAAAACTGAAGGACTAAAGTATTACTTATTTTTCTTCTATTTCGTGTAAAAAACACACTAAGCATAAGAGATTTTTCAAAAATTTAAGCTTCTTGAAAAGAAAGATTTAAAAAAATAACACTTGCTCATAATAGTTTGCATTCTTAAGTCTCAGTCAAATTTTTATCTTTGTCAAAACTACTAACCTATTTTATGCTCAAAAAAATATTTCTTTTTCTACTGAACATATTTTTATTTGAAGTTGGATATACACAAATAATAAAAGGTACAATTATTGATTATCATACTAATGAAGCATTAATTGGTGTTAACATAATATTAGAAAATGGGGAAGGGACATCATCAGATTTTAATGGAGAATATACATTAAATTTAAAGACAAACAAAAAACAAAATATAACCTTCAAGTATATTGGATATGAAAAAGCAATAAAGACTATTAAAGTAACAAAAGAGAAGATACAAAATATTAATGTTGCGCTTTCTCCTTCTTCAGAACAACTAAGTACTGTAGTAGTTTCAGCGGGAAGATTTGAACAAAAAATTGAAGAAATCACAGTTTCAATGGAAGTTATAAAACCTTCCTTGATTGAAAATAAAAACACAACAGACATTCAAACAGTCATGGACCAAATACCAGGTGTTAACATTACAGACGGACAAGCAAATATAAGAGGTGGAAGTGGCTGGAGTTATGGAGCTGGAACACGTGTATTAGTAATGGTTGATGACATGCCTCTAATTTCTGGAGATGCAGGGCAAGTACAATGGAAACTTATTGCAACCGAAAACATTAACCAAGTTGAAGTAATTAAAGGAGCATCTTCAGCCCTTTATGGTTCTTCAGCTTTAAACGGAGTAATAAATATCAGAACTGCATTCCCTAGTCAAAATAATATAAATAAAAATAAGTTGCCTGGATATACAAAAGTAAATATGCATTTTGGACTTATCGATAAACCAGAAAGAGCTGAATTAAATTGGAACGGAGAAAAAAGAAGAGCATTTAAAGGAATTGAATTTTTGCATTCTATGAAAATTGATAATCTAGATCTTTCATTAGGTGGCAATATATTTAGTGATGATGGATATCGTTATTTAGAAGTTACAGATAGAAAAAGATTTAATTTAAATTCTACATATAAAAGCAAAAAAACTATAGGCTTATCATATGGAATAAATGCAAATTTTTTATTTCAAACAACAGGATCTGCAATCGTTTGGGACGGGTTAGATAGAGCGTATATCCCTCTTAATGAGGAGATAACAACTACTGCAGGAGACACCTATAATATAGATCCTTTCATCACATATATTTATAAAAACAATCAACATTCCTTAAGAACACGATATTTAAAAGTCATTAATGATAATAGCACAAAAGGAATGGATGAAGGGCAGGATAATGAATCAGAAACTTTGTACAGTGATTACCAATGGCAAAAAAATATTAAAAAACTTGGACTTCAACTGACAACTGGAACAACTAACGAGATAGTATTTGCACGTTCAGATCTATTTCAAGGTAACAATACAAGAAAAAATCATTCTCTTTATACACAATTAGATAAAAAAATAGGCAAATTAAATATTTCTTTTGGAGGTAGATTTGAATACTTTACAGTTAAATCGGAAAAAGAATATATTATTAATGGAGATACTTTAACTCAATTTAGTGCAAGTAAGCCTGTTTTTAGAGCAGGCTTAAACTATCAACTTGCAAAGGCAACTTACATAAGATCATCATGGGGGCAAGGTTTTCGTTTCCCATCCATGGCAGAACTTTTCATAAGAACAAATTATTCTGGGCTTGAAATTTATCCTAACGCTAATTTGCTGCCAGAGAGCGGATGGAGTACAGAAATTGGATTAAAACAAGGATTAAAGATTGGAAATTGGTTAGGATTTATTGATGTGGCAGCTTTCTTAATGAGATATAATGATATGATGGAATTCTCATTTGGAAAATGGTCTGCTAGTGATCCAATTGATCCTGCATTAAATTTTTATGGACTAGGATTTAAATCAATAAATGTTGGAAAAACAGAAGTATCAGGAATTGAAGTTAGTATTTCTGGGCAAGGGAAGCTAACTAAAAATCTGAAAGTAAATTTACTTGCAGGATACACATATATGAACCCTATACCATTAGAACCTGAAAAAATTTATGAAACACTTATTGATTCAATATATCTAAATGGTGAGTATATTTCTGAACTCAATTATACAAATAGTAGTTCTGACCCATCAATATTAAAATATCGTTACCGCAATATTGCAAAAATAGACATTGAATTATTCTACAAGCGAATTTCTATAGGAAATAGCTTGAGATTTAATGATTTCATGAAAAATATTGACAAGATTTTTACTGAGCAACATCTAGAATTACTTGGGATATCTGGAATAAATGAAGCTAGAAAAAAATATAAAAATGGGGATTTTATTGTCGACGCCAGATTAGGATATCAATTGAATAATTTGGTTAGATTTGGCTTTGTGATAAACAATTTATTAAATAGAGAGTATATGACACGTCCAGCTACAATGATGAGTCCAAGAACATTTGCATTTCAAATCAATTTCAAAATATAATGAAAGTTATTGGGATTATACCTTCTAGATACAATTCAACTAGATTCCCTGGCAAACCATTAGTAGATATAAATGGGAAAAGTATGATTCAAAGAGTTTATGAGCAATGTATAAAATCATCTAGACTTGATGAAGTGGTAGTAGCTACAGATGATAATAGAATACTATCACATGTTAAACAGTTTGGAGGTAACGTTATTATGACATCAAGTATTCACACAACTGGAACAGAAAGATGTTACGAAGCATCTAAAAAGTTATCTGATGAGTATAGTATAATTGTAAATATACAAGGTGATGAACCACTAATTAACCCTTTACAAATTGATGAATTATTAATGTTATTTAATGACGAGTACACTCAAATTGGAACATTAGCAAATAAAATAGATGATTTAGCTGAACTTAAAAATAAAAATAATCCAAAAGCTATTTTTGATGATGAAGGATATGCTACAAATTTTTGTAGAGTAATTAAATCAACTAAAAAAAATATTAGCTATTACAAGCATATTGGTCTTTATGCATACAGAAGAGATATTTTAAATACAATTTGCATTATACCACAGAGTAAGAACGAGATTAAAGAAAAGCTAGAACAGTTAAGATGGTTAGATAATAATTATAAAATTAAAGTTGGTAAAACACTTTACAAATCATATTCAGTTGATATACCAGAGGATATTGAAAAAATAAAGCTACAACTAATATAAAATGTTTAATTTAGCACTATGATTAATTCTGTTGAATATTATATTTCTGAGCTACTTTTTTTGCATGATTGTGTTATAATCCCAAAATTTGGTGGATTTGTTGGTAATCCAAAATCTGCTAAAATAAATTCAACTACTGGAATTATTTCACCACCATCAAAGCAAATTTTGTTCAATGTTAATCTTAAAACAAATGATGGGCTACTAATCTCTTATATTTCTAGTAATGAGAGCATTTCTCAACAAAAAGCTCAGCAAATAGTTGAAAAATTTGCACAAAAATGCAATAGTAAACTTTCAAAATCAAGTATACTAAGAATAAAAGATATTGGATTGTTTACTCTTGGAAAAGAAAAAAATATTATTTTCTTGCAAGACACTAGTAAAAATTATACTGTTGACGCATTTGGCTTAAAAGCAACACATAAAAAACTTATAACAAGAGAAAGCTCTTCAGAAAAAGAGTTTAAATCTACTGTAAAGAATATATCTGAAATCAACTTTAACGTTGCTGATCTTTTTAGAATTGCAGCTGTAATTATTCCGTTAGCACTTCTTTCTTATTTGAGTATTTCACATCAAGATAAAATAAATTCTATTTATGCTCAAATGGCAACATTTAGCCCTTTCACACTTAATTCCACAACTGAAATTGAAGAAGATATTATTCAAAAAAATGATATCGAATATAGCTCTTCGGAGGAGTCTTTATCAGAAATTATAGTTGAAGAAGAAATAGCCATTGAAGATGAAGTTTCAATATTTATTCCATCGTATACATACTATATTATTGCCGGTGCATTTGGAGAAAAAGAAAATGCATATAAATTACTTAATGAACTCAGAGCAAGTAACATTAATGCTGAAATTTTAGATGACAGCAATCTTTTACGTGTTAGTTACGATTATTTCTATAATAGAGAAGATGCTATTCTAGCACTTAATGAAGTTAAGCGAGATATACCAAAAGCCTGGCTACTTACAAAATAAACATGAGCACAAAAACACCTAGTCAATCAAAAGCAACCTTAACAGAGATTGTTTTACCAAATGACACAAATAATCTAAATAATTTAATGGGGGGTAGATTACTACATTGGATGGACATTGCGGCTGCCATTACTGCGCACAGACACTGTAACAGAGCGTGTGTAACTGCATCAGTTAACAATGTTTCATTCGAATACCCGATACCAAAAGGGAGTATTGTAACTTTGGAAGCAATTATTTCTAGAGCATTCACATCTTCAATGGAAATATTTATAGATGTATGGATTGAAGATACTCTATCAGGAAATAAAACAAAATGTAATGAAGCAATATATACATTTGTTGCTGTAGATACTATGGGGAAACCTGCTAAAGTTCCCAAAGTAAATCCTGAAACTGATTTAGAGAAAAAAAGATTCGATGGTGCACTTCGAAGAAGACAGCTTTCACTAATTTTAGCTGGTAAGTTAAAAGCACAGGATGCTTCTGAACTTAAAGCTTTATTTACTTAAAAATAAATTCTCGTTTATTTCTTGCATGCAATTAAAGTGTCCTTTGGGACATTTAGAAAAACCAATTTTACTACATGGACGACAATTCAGATCTTTAACCTCAATAATTCTAGAATCTTCATGAGCCATGTAAGGATACATTCCAAATTCAGGGATAGTATTTCCCCAAACTGAAAATATTTTTTTACCAAAAGCAGATGCAATATGCATCATTCCTGTATCATGAGTTATAACATACTGAGAATTTTTAATTAGAAATGCAGATTGCATGACTGTAAAGTCCCCACAGGTATTTATTACACGTTTACATTTTTTTTCGATTTCTTTACCTCTCATCGAATCATCGGCCCCACCAATTAATATTACATCTTTATTAATTTTGTTGCATATTGATACAATTTTATTCGTTGGTAAAATTTTTGTGCTATGTTGACCTCCGATGACAAAAGCTATAAATTTTTTTGGAAAAGCAGATAATTGGACTTTATCATTAATTGATATAAAAAAATCTAAACCTTGCATATCATTTTTTATTCCCAAAAATTTTATTGTTTCTAAATACCTATCAACAATATGAATTTTTGGCAAATAGTTTCTTTTGAATTGAGTCATAAGAAACTTCAATAAGTTTATTTTTGGAAAACTTCTTGATTTAACACCTAATTGAAATTTTAAGATTCTAGTTCTAATATTATTATGCAAATCAATTATATAATCATAATTCTCATTTTTTAATTTATCAATAATTTCACTTATAGATTCTCTAAATATAATAACTGTATCAATGTATGGGTTGTTTATTACCAAATCACTATTTACTTGCTTTGTTAAAAAATGTACTTCTGAATTAAGTTGCTTTTTAAGCATTCTAACAATTGGTGTAGTAAGAACAATATCTCCAATAGAAGAGAAACGGACAACTAATATTTTTAGTCTTTTTTGCACATGGTAAAACTAAGAAATTTATAATAGTTTTGCAGGTATGAAATTTATTGACACACATAGTCATCTATACAGCGAACAGTTTGATAATGATAGAACAACAGCAATAAATGAAGCTATCGCATTAGGAATAGATACTATTTTACTTCCAAACATTTCTAGTAAATACACTAATAACTTATTAAAATTGTGTAATCAGTTTCCTGAAAATTGTTTTCCAATGATGGGATTACACCCCTGTGATGTTTCTGAAGAAAATTTTGATAGTGAAATGCAACATGTTGAAATAGAACTAACAAAAAATAAATATATAGCTGTAGGAGAGATAGGTTTAGATTTATACTGGGACAAGACTAAACTTGAAGTTCAAAAAAGAGCATTTATCCATCAAATTAAATTAGCTAAGCAATATCAAATACCAATTGCTATACATGTTCGAGATGCATTTGATGAGGCCATTGAAATAGTTGAATCTCATAATGATAATACTTTAAGAGGAGTCTTTCATTGCTTTACAGGCTCAATAGTTCAAGCAAAAAGGGTAATTGATTTGAAAGATTTTTATTTAGGTATTGGAGGGGTAATTACATTCAAAAATTCAGGTTTAGATCAAACTATCAAAGAAATAAGTCTTAAAAATTTAATACTCGAAACAGACTCTCCATATCTTGCCCCTGTTCCATTTAGGGGGAAGCGAAATGAAAGTAAGTATCTTACTAAAATAGCTGAAAAGATAGCAGAAATTAAAAATATGACTATTAAAGAAATAGCAGAGATTACAACTACGAATGCAAAAAAATTGTTTCATATATGAAGAAAAAAATATTGTTGATTTATACAGGCGGTACTATTGGTATGGTAAAGGATAAAAAGAAAAATACTCTTATACCATTCAATTTTGATAAGTTATTAAAAGCAGTACCTGAAATTAATAGTGAAGAAATTGATTTAGATAATATTAGTACAAAAAAACCTATTGATTCAAGTAATATGGATTCTGATAATTGGATTGAAATCGCAAGTATAATAGAAAAAAATTATGATAGTTATGATGGATTCGTTGTTTTACATGGAACGGATACAATGGCTTATACAGCCTCTGCCTTTAGCTTTATGTTGGAAGATTTGAATAAAGCAGTGATTTTTACTGGTTCACAAATTCCAATTGGAGCAAGAAGAACTGATGCAAAAGAAAATCTCATTACAGCTATTGAGATTGCTGCAAGTGGAAAGATCAATGAAGTCTCAATTTATTTTGAAGATCAATTGTACAAAGGTAACCGTACAGTAAAAGTGAATTCAGAACATTTTGAAGCATTTGAATCTCCTAATTATCCTATTTTAGCTGAAGCAGGAGTAAATATTAAGTACAAATCAACACTAGAAAAAAAAGGTGATCAGAAACTAAAAGTGCATAAGAATTGTTCTAATGATGTGGCTATTTTAAAACTTTTTCCTGGTATTAAGCTATCAACAATAGATGCTATTATCAAAAGTGTAAAAGGGATAGTAATTGAAAGTTTTGGAGCCGGAAATGCATCTACTAATCCTAAATTCACACAGCTACTGAGTCAAGCGATAAAAGACAAAAAAATTATTGTAAATATTAGCCAGTGTTTGCAAGGAGAGGCTGTAAGAGGACAATATGAAACAAATGAACCCTTTGAAAAAGCCGGAGTAATCTGCGGTAAAGATATGACAACGGAAGCAGCTGTCACAAAGCTAATGTTCCTCTTAGGGCAGAAATTAAATAGTGCGGAAATAAAAATACAATTACAAAAGAATTTAAGAGGCGAAATTAGCAACTAATTTTTAGATTTGCGTTAAAATGGTGAGGTGGCCGAGTGGCTTAAGGCGCACGCTTGGAAAGCGTGTAAACGGGAAACTGTTTCGGGGGTTCGAATCCCTTCCTCACCGCATAATAAATTCTTAAAAAGTATCGTAATAAAGATGAAATATATTTTATTTGTAATTGAAAGATATAAACCAAATATCTCT